>LLEO01000020.1_pt1 | contig 32739 bp, 36 predicted proteins | sample 595861 | NCBI WGS metagenome assembly LLEO01 (sample SAMN02919315, study PRJNA255460) | bioreactor metagenome | biome: chemostat; feature: culture 2012_25.1; material: sediment; isolation source: day35 25degC chemostat 2012 inoculated with Wadden Sea sediment taken from... | place: Germany: Bremen ... | reverse complement strand
CCCCCTTCGACACGGAGGAGGAAGCCATCGCGATCGCCAATTCTACGCCCTTCGGGTTGGGGTCGGGTGTGTTCACCGAAAACGTCGCCCGCGCGCACCGTGTGTCGTCGCGTCTGAAGGCCGGGATCTGCTGGGTAAACACCTATCGCGCCGTGTCGCCCATCGCGCCGTTCGGCGGCTATAACCAATCCGGCTATGGCCGCGAGGCGGGGCTTGAGGCCGTATTAGACTACACTCGCACCAAGACCACATGGATCAGCACCTCGGACACACCGATGGCCAATCCGTTTGTGATGCGCTGACATAGGCCGGGGCGTGCATGGTCACGCCCCGCTTTTCTTACATTTGGGTTAAGGCGCAACGAGCATTTCTAAGCGCCTGATTAGGCATTTCCTTTTCTGAGCACATGAACATTAGCTTTTACCTAACCTAAGCTGACTCATATCGTTCTTTCCCGTTGGTCCCAAAGTGACAATGTAAAGCGACCGCAAACAGAAGGTGCGCCCCGCCCTTCCCCTGCGCCGAGACGACATTCAGACATAAGGACCAGACACATGCCCGTTGAAACCATTGATACGCTTGTAGTTGGTGCCGGACAGGCCGGAATTGCCCTGAGCGAACACCTTGGAAACAGCGGCGTGCCTCATCTGATTCTGGAAAAGAACCGCGTGGCCGAGGCGTGGCGGACAAGGCGCTGGGACGCGCTGGTGACCAACGGCCCTGTCTGGCACGACGCTTCCCCAGCCTTGAATTTAAGGGCAACGGCCCGGACGAGTTCGTGACCAAGGACCGTGTTGCGGACTATCTGGAAGAATACGCGAAGATGGTGAACGCCCCAGTACGTACCGGGGTCGAGGTGTTGAAAGCTGAACGCCTGCCTGATCAAGCCGGGTTCCGGGTCGAAACCTCGGACGGCGAGATCCACGCCAAGCGCATTGTCGCTGCAACCGGTGCTTTCCAGCATCCCGTGATCCCGCCCATCGTGCCAGAGACCGCGAAGGTCACGCAGATCCACTCCTACCACTACAAGAACCCCCGCGCAGTTGGCCGAGGGGGCGGTGCTGGTGGTTGGGGCCGGATCATCAGGTGCCCAGATCGCGGACGAGCTGAACCGCGCGGGGCGCAAGGTGTTCCTGTCGGTCGGGCCGCATGACCGCCCGCCGCGCCGCTATCGTGGTCGCGATTTCGTCTGGTGGCTGGGTGTGCTGGGCCTGTGGGATTTAGCCGCGCCGAATCCGGGGACGGAACATGTAACGATCTCGGTCTCTGGGGCATATGGCGGCAATACAATGGATTTCCGTCGTCTGGCGGGCGAAGGCGTCACGCTTCTGGGCATGGCCGACGGGTTTGAGGATGGCACACTGACCTTCCGCGACGACCTGCAAGCCAATGTGGCCGCGGGGGATGCGAATTATAACGAGATGCTGGATGCCGCCGACGCCTATCTGGACCGCACCGGCCTGTCCCTGCCGGAAGAACCCGAAGCCCGCATCGCCTTCCCCGATCCAGACTGCCTGACCAATCCGATCCACACGGTCGATCTGGCCAAGGAAGGGATCACGACGATCATCTGGGCCACCGGGTTCCGGCAGGATTTCAATTGGATGAAATTCGACGCCTTCGACGACAAGGGCGCGCCGATCCACCAGCGTGGCGTCTCGGTCGAACCGGACGTCTATTTCCTTGGCCTGCCGTGGCAATCCCGCCGCGGCTCGACCTTCCTGTGGGGGGTCTGGCACGACGCGAAACACGTCGCAGATCAGATCGCAATCCAGCGCGCTATCTGGACTATGACGGCCCGGCGGCTGTTGTGTCCTCGGCTGCAGAATAAGCTCAACGAAAGAGAACTCAGATGGCCAAAGATCATATCGACCCCGTAGAGGAACTTCGCCAGAACACCGCCGAACCGTTCGAGCAAGCCCATGCCATGCCGCCATCGGTCTACACGTCCGAGGAATTCCTGAAAGAAGAGCTGGAGCACATCTTCTCGAAGGATTGGTTCTGTGTGGGTCGGGCTGACGCGCTGAAGGAACCGGGCCAGTACACCACCTGCGAGCTTGCCGGTCAGCCGGTTCTGGTCATTCGTGATCGCGACGGCGAACTGCGCGCCATGTCCAACGTGTGTCTGCACCGCATGTCCACGCTTTTGCACGGAAACGGCAAGACGCGCGCCATCGTCTGCCCCTATCACGCTTGGACCTATAATCTGGACGGCAGCCTGCGCGGCGCCCCTGCGATGACCTTGAACGAGGGGTTCTGCAAAGATCAGTACCAATTGCCTCAGGTGAAATGTCAGGAATGGCTGGGCTGGGTGTTCATCACCCTGAACGCCGACGCCCCCGACGTGTCCGATCAGCTTGCCCAAGTCGAAGAGATGATCGCGGGCTATGACATGACCAATTATACCGAGGCGTTCTATGAAGAGCACGTCTGGGATACGAACTGGAAGGTGCTGGCCGAGAACTTCATGGAAAGCTATCACCTGCCGGTTTGTCATGCGGGCACGATCGGCGGTCTGTCGAAGCTCGAGGATATGATCTGCCCGCCGGGCCTGCCCGCGTTTAACTATCACACGATCCTGAAAGAAGAATCGCTGCGCATCGCCATGGCGCATCCGAATAATGACCGCCTCAAGGGCGATGAGCGGCGCACGACATACTTATTGGCGCTCTATCCAAGCCTCTTGATCACCCTGACGCCGGGCTATTTCTGGTATCTGTCGCTGCATCCGAAAGGACCGGGCCAAGTACAGATCCGCTTTGGTGGCGGCATGTCCAACGACTTTGCCGACGACGCGGATATCGACCAGAATTTCGCGGATCTGAAGGCGCTTTTGGATGACGTGAATGTCGAAGATCGCGGCTGCACCGAGAAAGTGTTCAAAGGCCTGTCCTCGGACCGCGCCGTGCCGGGGCATCTAAGCCATCTGGAGCGCCCAAACTATGACTTCGCGCAGTATCTGATGGCCCGGATCGAGGCCGGACGCGCCGCCACCTGACAACCACATAAAGGGACGCCCCATGGCCCATACCCGCATTCGCAAGTTCAACACCTCGGACACCTACCCCGAGCAAAATCTGGACAATGACCTGTGTCAGGCCGTGGTTACGCAGGGCGGCAAAACCGTTTATCTGCGCGGCCAGTGCCCGCAGAACTTGGACGATGCCGTCAACATCGACAGCCATGATCCGGTCGAACAGACCCACAAGGTGATGCAGAACATCCGCCAGTTAATCGAAGAGGCCGGCGGCGAGATGGAACATCTGGTGAAGGTGGTCGTCTACATCACCGACGTCCGCCACCGCGAGGCCGTCTATCGCACCATGGGCGAGTATATCAAAGGCGTGTACCCCGTCTCGACGGGTCTGGTGGTGCAGGCGCTGGCGCGGCCCGAATGGCTGGTGGAAATCGACGGGGACGGCGGTGATCCCGGACTAAACGGTAAGCGAGGGGGCTGTCTGCCCCCTCGCGCTCCCCCGAGGATATTTCGGACAAGAAAAAGGAAACTTGGATGACGTTTTCACTGGTAGCCCGTTGCGCAGAGACTGGCATGTTCGGAGTGGCGATATCATCATCGTCCCCAGCAGTAGCGGCGCGGTGCGCTTATGCACGGGCGGGCGTCGGCGCGGTGGCATCGCAGAATGTGACGGATCCAATGTTGGGACCGCTGGCGCTGGATCTCATGCAGGGCGGCATGTCTGCATCCGAAGCGATTGCCGGCGTTAAGGATCTGGGCCGGTTCATCGAATACCGGCAGGTTCTGGCGGTGGACAAAAACGGCACGACGGCAATTCATTCCGGCCCAAACAGTCTTGGCATCTGGACGCAGGCGCAGGGGCCGGATGTGGCCTCTGGCGGGAACCTGTTGGCCAATGACGGCGTACCGCAGGCGATTGTAAACGGGTTTCTGGCTAATTCCGGCCATCTGGGCGACCGGCTGATCGCCGCGATGCGCGCCGGACTGGCCGCGGGCGGCGAAGCTGGCCCGATCCATTCGGCAGGCATGATGCTGGTCGACAAGGTCGCATGGCCCCGTCGCCGATCTGCGCTGCGACTGGACCGAGGATTGTCCGATCGAAAACATCGCCACCGTGTGGGAGATCTATAAGCCGCAGCTGGACGCCTATGTCCAACGCGCGCTCGACCCGCGCGAGGCGCCGTCCTACGGCGTGCCCGGCGACGAATAACCCCAAAACGCAACAGGAAACGGAGGGTAAGATGGGTGATTTAAGAACGAAGCTTCAGGATTTGGCCGCCTTGCCGGCCGATCGCCCGATGGGCATGCCTGGGGCGTATTACACAAGTCAGGAGCAGTTCGAGCACGAGGCCGCAACGGTGTTGCGCTGGAACTGGCATTGTCTGGGTCGCGCGGACGAAATCCCCGAGCCGGGCGACTTCTTCACCGTGCAGCTTTTGAAAGAACCGCTGATCGTCGTGCGCGGCGACGATGGGAATGTCCGTGTGCTGGCCAATGTCTGCCGCCACCGGGGCATGCCGCTGGCCGAAGGGCGAGGCAATGTGAAGCGGTTTGTGTGTTCCTATCATGCTTGGGCTTATGGCCGCGACGGGGCGCTGTTGCGTGCCGCGCGGATGGAAAACGCCGGGTTTGACAGCAAGACCTGCCGCCTGCACGGGCATAATGTGCATCTGTGGAACGGCTTTGTTTACGTCAACCTGGACATCAACGCGGCGCCGTTTAACCACCCGGATCTGGACGGCCTGCTGGCCCCCTACAAGACCGAGAATTTCCGTCTGGTCCACGTGGCCGAAGAGAACTGGCAGACCAACTGGAAATGCCTCGTCGAGAACTTTATGGAAGGCTATCACCTGTCCGTTGTTCACCCGCAAACCCTGCATGGCTACACCCCCACCGGACTGGCGCGCAAGCTGTTGGCGGGCGAGGATTTCACCTCTTACGCCGCGAATTATCCCGACACGATCCCGCCACGCGGATATGGGGCCGAGGGGCTGAGCAGTGACGAACGCATGCGCTCGACCTTGTTTGCGAAATTCCCGACACAGGTCGCCAGCCAAGCGGCCAGCCTGTTGGTTTCGCTGTCGATTTTCCCGCTCAGCGCTGGTGAAATCCGCGTGAATTGGACCATGTCGGTCTATGGCGACGATCTGGACGACGAAACCATCGCCGCCCGTATCAAGCTGTGGGAAGAGGTCAACCGCGAGGATCGTGAGAAGCTTGAGCGGATGCAGGTGGCCTTGGGCTCTGAACACGCGCTCGAGGGCCCACTGGCGGGCGACGACTATGAAGGCACGATCCGTGACTTCCAGATCTGGCTGGCGCGCCAAGACAGGGATGTCGTGGCCGCCGAATAGGAGAGTGATGTTAAGTCATACCTCACACGTATCAGGCTTGAACCATATGAACCGTAAGGCATAATCGCACGATGGCTTTGCGGTTCACTCTTCGTCAGTTGGAATATTTCGTCGCGGTCGGCGAGGAAGGCTCGATCGCGCAGGCAAGCGCGCGGGTGAATGTGTCGTCGCCGTCGATCTCGGCGGCGATTTCCCAATTGGAGGACGAGTTCGGCCTGCCGCTTTTCGTGCGCAAACACGCGCATGGACTTAGCCTGACGCAAGCCGGGCGGCAGTTCATGGCGCAGGCAAAGCTGGTGCTACAGGAAGCGGATGCGCTGAACCGGCTTGCGGGGGATATCTCGGGCAATGTGCAGGGACCGCTCAGCATCGGCTGCCTTGTGACCTTCGCGCAGGTGCTTCTGCCCGCGATTCGACGGCAATTTGAACTGAAATACCCGGATGTCCGCGTCAGCCAGATCGAAACCGACCAGCTAAGCCTGATCGAGCAGCTGCGCCGGGCGCAGATCGACGTGGCGCTGTCCTATGACCTTGAAATCCCGCCGGATCTTGAGTTTGTGCCGCTTCGGTCCCTGCCCCCTTACGCGATGGTGCCCGAAGGCCACCCCCTTGCCCGCCAGAACGAGGTCGAGGTGGCCGAGCTTTTGGACTATCCGATGGTCCTGTTGGACCTGCCGCTGAGCAGCAACTATTTCCTCAGCTTCTTTGACCAGACAGGCCGCAAGCCGCGCATTGTCGAACGCACGCGGGATATGGCAGTGATGCGGTCGATGGTGGCCAACGGGTTTGGCTATGCAATCGCCAATATCAGACCCTATTCCGACCTTTCTCCGGACGGGCGGCGCTTGGTCTTTATCCCTTTGAAAGGCGAACAGCGCCCCATGCAACTGGGCCTGATCATCCCCGAAGGCGCGCGAAACGTGCTGACGGTCAACGCCTTTATCGACCACGCCGCGACGGTCATTCGTGACTGGAATTATCCGGGGCATGCCATCCCGCCGACACCAGACGGAAAGACCGCATGAGAACACTGGACATTCTGGATCGGCTGATCGCCTTTCCGACCGTCAGCAAGGACAGCAATCTAGAGCTGATCCGCTATGTGCAAAATCTTCTGCAAAGTGCCGGGTTTGCCGTGGTGCGCATCCCGTCGCCCTGCGGTCAGAAAGCCGGATTGTTTGCGCGGATTGGGCCTGAAATGGGCGGCGTTTGCCTGTCCGCTCATACGGATGTGGTGCCGGTCAGCGGGCAGGACTGGTCCAGCGACCCGTTCACCCTGACCCGCCGTGGGGATCGCCTGCATGGGCGCGGGACCACGGATATGAAAGGGTTCCTCGCTTCAGCGCTTGCGATGGCGGTACGTGCCGCAAAGGCCACGCTTATCGAACCGCTTAGCCTTGCGATCTCCTATGACGAGGAAATCGGCTGTGTCGGTATTCGCCAGATGATGCCAACGCTCGCGCCGCTTCTGGGCAGTCCCCGTGCAGTGATCGTGGGCGAGCCGACCGCGATGCAGGTGGCGACGGGACATAAGGGCAAGGTGGCGTTGCGTGTGACCTGTCACGGCGAGGCAGGCCACAGCGCGCTGGCGCCTGACTTCACCAACGCCCTGCATGTTGCCACGCGGTTCATTGACGAGGTGCGCGCACTGCAAGATCGGTTGGCAATGGGCGCGACGGATGTGGCCTATTCCATCCCTTACTCGACCGTTCATATCGGGCGTATGACCGGAGGCCGCGCGCTGAACATAGTCCCGGATTTGGCTGAGTTAGAGATGGAATTTCGTCATCTGACGCAAACCCCAGCCGACGAAATTCTGTCCGAACTGAACGAGATCGCAGAACGCGTCGGCACCGCGTTCGGCAATCCCAACGCGGTCGACATCACGCAGACCAACGCCTATTACGGGCTGGACACGCCAGCCGGTGATCCGGTCGTCAGCTGGGCGGGTCTAATGGCGGATACCCAAGACACCACCAAGGTCGCATTCGGGACCGAAGCGGGGTTCTTCGCTGCTGAAGGCATCCCCACCGTGGTGATCGGACCCGGCGACATGGCGCGCGACGGCCATAAAGCGGACGAGGGCGTAGACCTGTCGGAACTGGCCGCCTGCGACGCGATGATGGACCGGATCCTGACCGATCTAAGCGCCTAAGCGCCCGGATTAGATACGCATCCGTGGCACGTCATTCGGATCCAGCCGCAGCTCGATCAGCAGCGGTTTCGTGCGGGTATCAATCGCGGTGATGGCGCTTTCCAGCGTCTCGACACTGTCCACATAGATGCCCTGCCCGCCCAGCGCGGTGCCGATTTCCGCAAAAGACGGCCAGTCGAACATCGACAGGCCCGGATCCATCTTACGGTCGAGGAACTGGATATGCTCAGCCCCATAGGCGCTGTCATTGGCAACGATCACAACCAGATCCTGCTTCATGCGCACGGCGGTGTTGAATTCGTTGATGCCGCCCATCATGAAGCCACCATCCCCGGTGAACAGAACCACAGGACGGTCCTTCACGGCAAACCCCGCGCCAATGGCGACCTGAAGTCCCAGCCCGATCGAGCCGAAATTGGTCGTGGCGATGAAGCTTTCCGCGTTAGGGGCGGCGACACGGCACCAGACCTCGGTCATGAAGCGGCCGCCATCCGTGGTCAGGAAGCGGTCCTTGGGCAACGCTGCGTCCAGACGGTCCAGCGCGTATTCAAAATTCACAAAACCGGGCGCGGATTTGTCGGGATTGCCTTTCGGGTGAGCAGTCAGAGCATCAATATCCAGCTCGGCGGTGAAACCACTGGGGGGGATTTCGGCCTCGTCCAGCCACCAGACGATGTTGTCGGCGGTCAGGCCCGCATCAGCGACCAAAGCCGCGTCGGGGTGATAGTTCTTGGACACCTCGGTCACGGTGTCATTCACCTGCACCACGCGCTTGCCCTTCATCAGCGCGCCTTTGTCGGTGGTGAAATGATGCAAGGACGTGCCAAACGCCACAACGCAATCCGCCTTGGCGATGGCTTCATACGCGGCGGGCGTCGAAAGCGTGCCGAAGATGTCGATGTTGAACGGGTGGTCGTTGAACATCCCCTTGGCTTTCAGCGTCGTCGCCAGAGGCGCTTCTAAACGGTCGGCCAGTTTGATGATCTGATCCACCGAATCCTTGGCGCCGATCCCCGCCAGAATAATCGGGCGCTTGGCCGAAGCGATCATGCCGATAGCCTCGTCCAGATCGTCGCCCTCGGGCACATGTGCGGGGGCCGAGAACGCTGGGAAGACGTGCTTTTCATGCGTGGCCTCTTCCCACATGAAATCGGCGGGCATGTTCAGCACGATGGGCCGCTTTTCGACCTGCGCGCGGTAAATGGCATGCGCCACGTCATAGGATGCTGTCTGGGGCGAGCGCATCTGCTCGAACCCCGCGCCGGTGATCTTCACCGTCTCGCGTTGGTCGATGTTTTGCAGGTTCTGCGGGTTGGACACGGCGGTGTCGCCTGCCAACAGCACCATGGGAACACGTCCGCGCACGCCCTCGGTCAGGGCGGTAACGCAGTTGGTCAGGGCGGGGCCGTGGGTGACGGTGGCAATGCCGACGCTGCCCGACACGCGGCCATAGGCCAGCGCCATCAATACGGCACTGCCTTCAAACGCGACGGGGACGAATTCACCCCCACATTCGCGGACATAGTGGTCAACCATAAACAGGTTCGCATCGCCCATCAGGCCGAACATGGTGGTGTGGTCGTGATCCACCAGCGACTGCGCGATGGACTGATATACATAAGCTGAGGCGCTCATCTATTGGACTCCCTTAAATAGACCCGGCTTTCGGAATTGGCCGGCCTCACTTCTATTCTGGGTCCCTATGTATGTGCGCTAACATGACGAGGTCCACTGTTTTCTTGCAAATGAAACGAATCGATCAGGCGCGCGGGCGCTGGTTGTCCGGATCATAGGCACAAGTGTCGATCACCTCGCCCTCTCGCAGTTCGTTGTGGATTTTCACCTGAAGCTTGGTGCCCGGTGCGGTCAAATCCTGCGGCACAAGCGCCATCGCGATGTCATGCTGACAATAATACGAGAACCCGCCCGACGTGACGCGCCCAACGATCTGACCATCGTGATAGACCGCCTCGTGCGCAATCACCGACGTCTCACAAAAGGGCAGTTTCAGCTTGATTAGGGTCTTATATTCGCCCTCTTCCTTCTGTTTCAGCAAAGCGCCTTTGCCGATGAAGTCGCGGTCGTTCATCGCCACGAAGCGACCCAGATCGGCCTCGAACGGGGTCATGTCCTTGCAGATCTCGCGGTTGATCGCGCGATAGGATTTTTCCAGCCGCATACTTTCCAACGCCAACGCCCCGAAGGGACGCACGCCCGCCTTCAGAAGCAGATCAACGATGTGGCGGTTATAGTTGACCGGGTGGTGAATTTCCCAACCCAGCTCTCCGGTATAGCTGACCCGCAGAAGGCGCACGCCCTTGGCATAGCCGACTTCGCCCATCTGGGCGGTCAGCCACGGGAAGGCTTCGTTCGACAGGTCGTTGTCAGTCAGCGGCTGCAAAATCTCGCGCGATTTCGGTCCAGCCAGCGCGACCACGCCGTACTGTTCCGAGATGTCTTCCATCTGAACCGAGCCATCCTCCGGCAGGCGCTTGGACAGCTCATCCCAGTTATAAACCTGCCCGTTGGGGGTCGAGACCAGATAGAACGCATCCTCGGCGTCGCGGACGATGGTGTATTCGGCGTCCATGCCGCCGCGCTCGTTCAGCATCAAAGACAGCGTCATTCGTCCCACGTTGGGCAGCTTGTTCGCCATCAACCCGTCCAACCACGCCGCAGCCCCCGGCCCGCGCACCATGAACTTGGTCATAGGGGACATCTCGATGAAGCCTGCGTCTTCGCGGGTCGTTTTCACCTCGCCCGCGACATGGTCCCATGCGTGGGTTTGGCGGAAAGACGCCACGGGGATCGCTTCCTCGGGCGAGGGCGCGAACCATTTCGGGAACTCATAGCCGTTATAGGTCGTCCACACCGCGCCCTTGGCCGTCAGCAGGTCATAAGACCCAACAGTGCGCATCGGGCGGGCAGAATAGAGATCTTCGCCCGGAATATGTGCATGCATATGCGTGCCCCACGTCTCGCGCACCTTGTCCATCGTCCAGCGTTTCGAGGCGTAGTCGCCGAACCGGCGGGGATCGAGCTCGGACATATCAATGCCCGGCTGCCCATTCAGAATCCATTGCGCCAGCTGATTGCCCACGGTGCCGCCCCACAGGATGCCGCCGGGCATGCCTTCGGCCAGCCACAGGTTGCCATGCCCCGGCGCAGGGCCAGCCAAGGGCAGTTCGTCGGGCGTCATCTGGAACGGGCCGCGGGTGTTGGCCTTGATACCGACCTCGCCCAGAACGGGCACACGTTCGATGGCGCGCTCCCACTGGTTTCCACGGCATCGAAGTCTTCGGGCAGAAGATCGGCGCCAAAGGTCGGGGGCACACGGTCCTCGGCGAACAGCTTCAGGTTTTTCTCGAACTCGTAAGGACCGAACTGAAGGCCACCCGTGTCTTCACGCAGATAGGCGCCATAATCCTCATCCCGCAGGATCGGGTATTCCGGCAGCCCCTCTTTCTTGCGGTCGATCAGATGCGGCACCGTTTCGGTGGTCCAGTACTGGTGCACGATCGGGATACAGGGCAGGTCTAGACCCCACCCGACGGGCGTTTTCCCGCGCGTAGTTACCTGTGGCGAAAATCAGGTGCTCACAAGTGATTTCGCCTTGATTAGTGACTATTTTCCACAATCCGTTCTCGAGCTTTTCGTAACTCTGCGCCTCGGTATTCTGGTAAATCTTCGCACCTGCATCACGCGCCAGCTTGGCCATCGCCTGCGTGATGTCGGCCGGGTTCACATAGCCGTCTTCCGTATGCAGGATGCCACCCTGAATGCTGTTGCTTTGGTTCAAAAGCGGATGCGCCTCGGCGATCTCTTCCGGGGTCAGAAGCTTGCACGGGACGCCCGCAGCCTCGGCCACGGACAGATAGCTTTGGAACTCGTCCCAACGCTCTGGCGTGTTGGCCACACGCAGCTGCCCGACCTTCTTCAGCCCGACGGACATGCCCAGCTTCTTCTCGACCTCGGTATAGATGCGGATCGTTTCCAGCGTCATTTTCGAAACATTGTGAGACCGCACAAAGGTCACCAGAAGCCCCGCCGCGTGCCAGGTGGATCCCGCCGTCAGCTGCGTGCGCTCCAACATCACCGCGTCCGAGCACCCCGTGTTCCGTCAGCCCCATACAAGATTGAAGCGCCAACACAGCCACCCCCAACAACAACGACCTTCGCATGAGATTGCATGGGATCCCTCCGGTTCAGCATTCCTATTACGAATCACTGTAGTGGCAAACCGCACCCTGACTTCTCTGAAAACGACACCTGCATGCAGGTCAGATGACGCGGAAACCCCGCCTGATCTCACAGGCGGCGCACAACAGGTCGACAAAGAATTCGTGTCAGCCAGAGTAAGCGGGGAAGGATGCGCAGAGCGTGGCAACCTTGCCTGAAGCCTTGGCCACAACTGCGTCCAGCGCAGCCGCATCACCCGCAGCCTCGGCATCGATCAGATCTGCAATGATCTCTCCCAGCTGCGCAAATTCGGTTACCTTCATACCGCGCGTGGTGGCAGCACTTGCCCCAAGGCGCAGGCCGACCCATTCGGGCGGGTGGGGGCTGTCATTGGGGATCGCATTCTTGTTGGCGGTGATGTTGGCACGCTCCAGAACCACCTCGGCACGTTTGCCGGTCAGACCCGTCCCGCTGAGGTCCAAAAGCACAATATGTGTGTCTGTTCCACCAGAAACGATGCGAATTCCGCGCGCAGCCAGCGTGCTGGCCAAGGTGGCGGCGTTGCCCTTGACTTGATGCGCATAGGCTTTGAACTCGTCGGTCATCGCCTCACCCAAGCAGACCGCTTTCGCCGCCAGAACCTGCGCGTGGATCGAGCCCTGAACGCCGGGGAATACGGCGGATTGCAGGCGCTTAAACCAGTCCTCGTTGTTGGTTAGGATCAGTCCCCCACGCGGGCCGCGCAGGGTTTTGGTGGTGGTGCAGGTGACGATATCCGCGTGCGGGAACGGTGAGGGATGCGCCCCACCCGCGACCAGCCCTGCGATATGCGCCATGTCCACGTGGAACCACGCGCCCACTTTCTTGGCGATCTGGCCCATGCGCGCGAAATCAATCTCGCGCGGATAGGCTGATCCGCCGGCGATCAACAGCTTTGGTTTCAGCGACATGGCCTGTTGTTCCAGTTCGTCATAATTGATCACCTCGGTTTCCGGATCGACCCCATAATGGTGCGGCTCGAACCAGCGGCCCGAGAGGTTGGCTTTCAGCCCGTGCGATAGATGCCCCCCAGCAGCCAGATCCAAAGACAAAACCTTGTCGTCGGGTTTCAGCAGCAAAAAGAACACGGCCAGATTGGCCTGCGAGCCGGAATGGGGCTGCACGTTGGCGTAAATGCAGCGGAATAGAGCCTTTGCCCGGTCAATCGCGGCTTGCTCGACCACGTCCACGAAACGACCGCTCCGTGGAAGCGATTGCCGGGATAGCCTTCCAGCGTTTTGTTCGTCATCTCGTGCCCCAGAACGTCCAACACCGCGCGGCTGACGATGTTTTCGGACGCGATCAGCTCGATCTGATCCTGCTGACGTTGCTTTTCTTTGTTCAGCGCATCCGCAATCAGTGGATCGGTTTGGGCGACCGGCGTATTGAATTGAAAGGTCATGGCGTACTCGCTTTCCTGAAGAAGTGTCGCCTTCAGGATCAGGCAGAGGGGCTGGATCGCGCAAATCAGTATTGCTATTATTTTGGTGTAGAAAAACTCAACCCAACTGAAAGCGCGCCATGCCCGTCTCACCACCCCGCCCGAAAGGCCCACATCTGAACGCCCTGCGCGCGTTCGAGGCCGCGGCGCGTTTGGGCAGTTTCTCGGCAGCGGCAGAGGAGCTGTCGGTCACGCCCGGCGCGATCACCCAGCACATCAAGACGTTGGAAGCCTGGGCAGAGACCCTGCTGTTCGTCCGCAGCGCCCGTGGCGTTGCGCTGACTCCGATGGCCGAGGCACTGGTGCCCGAGTTCACCCGCGCCTTTGACCAACTGGGCCTCGCCGTCCATGCGCTGCGCGAGCAGGTCGCACCCAACAAGATCAAACTGGCGACGCTGCCGTCTTTGGCGCAGTACTGGTTACCCGCCCGTTTGGGAAAGCTGCGCCAGATCGCCCCGGATTTGCAGGTATCCGTCATCGCCCTGGAAGAGCCGCCGAATCTGGTGCGCGAACCCATTGATATGTCGCTGTTTTTCACCTCGGACCCCTTGGGGCCAAACGATATCGAAGTGCTGCGGGATCGCATCTTCCCGATTTGCACCCCGGACGTAGCCGCGCGCCTGACCCGCCTTGAAGACCTGCGCAACGAAACACTACTTCGCGACAGCACATGGTCCAACGATTGGGAGCACTGGCTGTCCGCGCAGACCGATCTTGGCGGCATCGCCTCTGGCGGGACAGAGCATTCGCTGTTCGCCGTCGCGCTGGAGGAAGCGCGGCACGGCGGCGGCGTTCTGATGGCGCACGAAGCCTTGGTGCAGCGTTTTCTGGACAGCGGCGAGCTGGTGCGCCCCTTCGCAGGCATTGTTGACCTTCCGCGAAAGCTAGTCTTACACCTGTCACCCAAGATGGCCCGCTCGGATCAACTGGCGCTGATCAAGGATGTTTTGCTGGACACTGTGCAATAGACCAGCGGACCGCCCGGATGCATTGAATCTGCTTCGGTCAATACCCTGAAAGGTGTTGTAACCCCAAAATCACTGACATACCTTCGCGCCAATTGAACTTTGAGTGCAAAGGATTATCGCACATGCAAACTCTTGCCACCCGGCTGACCTGCGCCGCTTTTTTTGGCGCAACCTTCCTGCCCGGTTCTGCATTCGCAGACCTCTCTACCAGTGATGTTTGGACGCATCTTCAGCAAAGCTCGACCGTTTTCGGTGGCGCGCTCAGCGCCGAGACTTCGGCGCGCGGTGACGGCCTTGCGCTGCAGAACGTGACTTTCGACATGATGCTGCCGTTTGATATGGGATCGGTAAGCGTAGATCTGGGCGCGTTTGATCTGATCGATATGGGGGATGGCCGGGTCGAGATGATCGTGCCCGAAAACAGCACGTATACGTTGACCTATTCCGGCACGGATGGGGAAAGCTTCGGCGGCGCGATGACGATGACCTACCAAGGGTTCACCAACATCTTCTCGGGCAGCCCGGAAGAGATCACCTTTGACCAGAAAGCCGCCCGGTTGGATATCGCGGTCGAGCTTGATGGCGCGCCGGAAGAGATCACGGGCTTCTCGATGAACGGCACGTATCTTGGCCTTGTGGGTCAGTCGGTGACCAAATCGGGCGAGATGACGACCTCGGACATGACCTTCGCTGCGGACGAACAGAACATCACATTCAACCAGTCGATGATGGTCGACGATACCGGTCCGATCACGGCGGCGTCGGTCATGAAATCGGGCCGTATCGAGGGCGAAATGCGCATGGTGAGCCCGTCCGCCGGGATCGACTTTACCAACCTTGCCAAGGCGTTGCGCGACGGCTGGTGATGGACATGACCACCCGCATGACCGATTACAGCACCGAACAGGTGACCTCGCAGGGGGATACGCTGATGATGGCGCAGTCGTCTTCGGCCAAGTCCTATGATTCCTCGATGAAGCTGGATGCAAGCGGCATCACGATCTCGGGTCCGGCTGAAGATTTCCGTCTTCAGATGGAAATGCCGATGATGCCGGGTCTGCCGCTGGGCGGAAACATTGCGTCGATGTCGGCCACCATGCAAGCGCCACTTCTGGCGGATGACAGCTTTGGCCCCGTTGCGTTCAACCTCGACCTGAACGGACTGACGCTGGACGATATGGTCTGGGCGATGGGTGACCCGATGGGTGCCCTGCCGCGCGATCCGATCCACCTGACCATCGATCTGACCGGCACGCTGAAGCACAATGTCGAGTGGCTGGACTTCGCCAACCTTGAAGCCAATCTCGAGGCGCTGGGTGACATGCTGCCGGTCGAGCCGGGGCAGCGCGACGCTGAACGCGCTGCGCCTGTCGGCCGTTGGGGGCCGAGGTCACCGGCGAAGGTGCCTTTACCTTTGACGCCACAGACCTCGAGACTTTCGACGGCCTGCCGCGTCCCGAAGGCAAGCTGACCCTGCGCGCCAAGGGGCTGACCGCCCTGTCGCAGAAGCTGGTTCAGATGGGCATTCCGGCAGAGCAGATTACAGGGTCGATGATGATGCTGGAAATGTTCTCGGCTGCCGATGCCGCGAACGGAGACGATGCCCGTATCACCACGCTTGAAGTCACCCCCGACGGATCGGTCTTCGCCAACGGGATGCAGCTTCAGTAAGCTTCGCGCCTACATCCATTGAAACGAAATAGCCCGGCAGAAGTGTTCCTTCTGCCGGGGCTACGCTTTTTAGCTTGCTTGGCTTGACCCATAGGTCATGGCCTTGGATATCAGCGACCGTTGTCGTTCTTGTTCGACTTACCGGGTACGCCATCGCCGCCGCCATTGCCGAAGCCGTTATTCGCCTTCGATCCTTTGCCGCCGCCGTTGCCGCCGCCGTCTCCGCCGCCGCCACCGTCAGGTGTACCGCCGCCGGTTCCGTCATCACCGCCGCCGCCACCATCTGGGGTGCCGCCACCGGTTCCATCATCGCCGCCACCAGTACCATCACCAGTGCCGCCGCCACTGCCATCGCCGGTACCACCACTGCCGTCGCAGCTGGTCGTGCAGCCCCGTTTCGGCTGTGGCTTGAGTTGCTGGCATCATCAGAACAGCGGCCAAAAGCGCTGCAAAAAGTCCAGGAATCTTTGAATTCATAATTCCCCCTCCTAATAAATTTTCCGCCCAACCACGCGGGTACTAATGTCTGGTTGCGCCGCTCAGTTTACTCAAGATCAGCCCGGAAGTCCAATTTTCCGCCGTCTTTGGGACACATTCTCGCCTCAATTGAGGGGCCGATTGACCCACCAAAGCAAAGCAGGTCGGCACCGATATGGTCCGACCTGCTTGGTGTTTTATGTGAAATGAGCGTCCTAACGCGCGATCCGCACGTATCAGATCATCCGAATAACGTCTTTATCAATAGACAGCATATAGCCGCGACGGGCGATGGTTTTCACCAAAAGCTCGCTCATCAGCTGGTTGCCCAGCGCGTCGCGCAGGCGCTTGATGCGGGGTGGCTCCGGCGGCCTCGTCGCATTCGGACGGGTCACGGCCCGAGATCAGCCCCTCAAGCTGCGAGCCAGACAAAACATCCTCGTCCATACGCGCTTCGGCCAATGCAGACAGGGTTTCAATCGCCGCTTCGGTCAGCGAGAACTCCATGTTGTTCAGGTACACGGTGCGTTCCTCGCGGCTGATCAGAAGCGAATTCACCTGAATGCCCGCGCGCTCGATCTCGCTCATGCGGCGGTTCAGGCCGACAATGGTCAGAAGGAACACAAGCGCCGCCACCAAAAGTGCGGTGGCAAAAATCAGCAACACGAAAATCACCATGCGATAGCTGGTCAGCGTATCGGCAAAAGACGTGCCTGACTGAGCCAGAATTTCAAGCAACTTGATTTCCGCACCCGAGTTCAGCCCGTCATTCTCTACAAATATCTGTTCAACCCGCGCGTTAAAAGCGTTGGCATCCGGCAAGGTCATGAACAGAAACACGGCCGCCAGCAGAAGAATCACGACAATCGCCGCGATCCCGATGACAACCACCCGATTCGAGCGCTTCAGCGCATCAGTAGCGAAGGAAGAATTTTCCGGCACTGTCTTTCCTTTCCTCAAGGCCCGTAGCGTCGAATATGGATTGGACCTTCAGCAGAGACCAGCCATTGGCCTCCAACCGGTCACTTATCTGCCGACGCGCGGCTTTGCGATTGTCGCAAGCGTCATCTGGCAGCTCGATCACACCATAGTGGAGCTTTAGCGGGTTATCCCGTTTGGCCTTGTAGTCGGCATAGCACGCGGCCTGAGCCGTCGATGCCATTGCGACAAGGATAAGAGTGAGTGCTGTTTTTTTCATCATGCCCTGACCATGCGGTGCAGGCGCTGGTTATTCAATAACAAACCCCGCCTGAACGCCTGATAGGGGATAACACGGCCCCGTTATTGCCTGTCTTTAAGGGGGATCCGCATGTTGGGGGCATGACAAGCGCCTGCCGCGCCGATCCAACAGACAGGAGGGTCCGATGATCCAGTATTCAATGCCCCGCTCGTTTATGAAGCTCATTCTCAGTGCAGCCGTGGCGGCCACATTGGCCGCGTCCCCTGTTCAGGCACGTGACGCCACAGACAGAGACGACACCGCCGCCATCATCGCCGCCCTTCTGGGTCTGGTCACGCTTGGCGTCTTGCTATCCGGCAATGATGACGAGCCGTCCACCCCCTATGGTCATGTCTCGCGCCCCTACAAGCCGACCTATCCTGATCGCCCGCACCGCCCACACCGGGTCAGCAAATACCGTTCGTTGCCGGCAAGCTGCCTGCGTGAATACCGCACGCAAACCGGTCGCAAAATTATGTTCAGCAGCAACTGCCTGAACAAGAACTTCAAATATGCCAGCGGCCTGCCCCCGCACCTGCAAGCGCAACCTGGTCGTGAAGAACCGCAAGGGCATTTACGTGACGCGCCGGGGGTACCAGCCCGAATGCCTCAGCGAACGCGGCTATCGCGCCACACGTCACTATTAAGCATATCGAGCAGCGGCGTGGCGGTCCCTTTCACTTTACGCGCCGCTAAACTTGGCAGAGGCTTCGGCCTCTGCCCTTTTTACTTGCGGGGCCGAGCGGTTTGAGTCACCCCAAGAGGATGACAAAAACTGTTCCTGATTTCAGCTTCGAAGCCGCCGCGATGACCCGTGGCTTTCAATATATCGCCGGAGTGGACGAGGTCGGGCGCGGCCCGCTGGCCGGCCCGGTCACCGCCGCCGCCGTGATCCTGAACCCCGATGACATCCCCGAGGGACTGAACGATTCCAAAAAGCTGTCCGCCAAACGGCGCGAGGCGCTGTGGGACACGATTCATGAAAAGGCCTGTGTGTGCATCGCGCACGCCTCGGTTGAAGAAATCGACGAGCTGAACATCCTGCGTGCCAGCCATTTGGCCATGGAGCGCGCGGTGGCCGGGCTGTCACAACAGGCAGACTACTTGCTGATCGACGGAAACCAGACGCCGCGCGGTCTGACCGGGCCGTCTGAAACCATCGTAAAGGGCGATGCGCGATCCGTGTCGATTTCCGCCGCATCCATCGTGGCGAAAATTGCCCGCGATCGGATCATGGTGGATTTGGCGCAACAGTTCCCCGGCTATGGCTGGGAGACGAACGCAGGATACCCGTCAAAAAGCCACAGGTTGGCGCTTCAAAATCTTGGTGTTACCCCACACCATAGACGTTCGTTCAAACCGGTACACAATATCTTGTATCAACAGTAAAATGTAAGTTGCTGATTCAAAAAAGAATTTGACGGCGAATCCACTTTGACTCATCCTGTTCTCATCAAAACGAGCGTGAAAACACGCCGCTGATAGAGCGCATAAGCGCCGGTACATGAGGCAGAAATGGTAACCAAAACCAAAACAAAGGCGGCTGTAGAGCTGCCCCTGAACCAGATTCTTGATGGCGACTGCATCGAGGTGATGAACAGTCTTCCTGAAAACTCGGTCGACATGATCTTCGCGGATCCCCCCTATAATTTGCAGCTGAAAGGTGAACTTCACCGCCCGGACAATTCGAAAGTCGACGCCGTCGATGACGACTGGGACCAGTTCGACAGCTTCAAAGCATACGACCAGTTTACCCGCGCCTGGCTGAAAGCCGCGCGCCGCATCCTGAAACCGAATGGCGCGATTTGGGTCATCGGCTCGTATCACAACGTATTCCGCATGGGCGCCGAGCTGCAAAACCAAGGCTATTGGATCCTGAACGACGTCATCTGGCGCAAGTCGAACCCGATGCCGAACTTCCGCGGCAAGCGCTTTACCAACGCGCATGAGACGATGATCTGGGCCTCGAAATCCGAAGGCGCCAAGTACACGTTTAACTATGAAGCCCTGAAGGCGCTGAACGAAGGCGTTCAGATGCGTTCCGACTGGGTTCTGCCGATTTGCACAGGCCACGAGCGCCTGAAAGACGAAAACGGCGACAAAGCACACCCGACTCAAAACCCGAAAGCCTTCTGCATCGCGTTCTGGTCGGCGCCACCAACCCCGGCGACGTGATCCTTGATCCGTTCTTTGGCACCGGCACCACCGGTGCGGTTGCGAAGATGCTGGGCCGTGACTTCATCGGCATCGAACGTGAAGAGGCCTATCGCAAGGTGGCCGCGAAACGCATCTCGAAGGTGCGCAAGTTTGACAAAGAAGCCCTGACCACCACGCCGTCGAAGCGCGCCGAACCGCGCGTGCCCTTCGGCCAGTTGGTTGAGCGTGGCATGCTGCGTCCGGGCGAAGTTCTGACCAGCCCGCGTGGAAAAACCGCAAAGGTGCGCGCTGACGGCACGCTGATTTCCGGTGACGCCCGTGGCTCGATCCACCAGGTGGGTGCTGCGCTGGAAAGCGCACCCAGCTGCAACGGCTGGACCTACTGGCACTTCAAGCAGGACGGAAAGAAAGCTCCGATCGACCTGCTGCGCCAGCAGATCCGCGCGGAAATGAACTAAGCCAGACTTCCTTACACAACAGAATTTGCGTGGCGCGCGATAGACGCGCCCGCATCATCAGGTACCGCCTGTGCCTGTGGCCCGCCGCCACAGCACAACCTGACTGACCCTGCCTACTTGTTAGGCAGGGTTTTTTTTGGTTTGTGGTGGCATGACCGCGATCCTGTATTCCTTCCGCCGCTGCCCCTATGCAATCCGCGCCCGTCTGGCGATTGCCAGCGCGGGTGTGCACGTCGAACTGCGCGAGATCCTGTTGCGTGACAAACCCGCAGCGTTTCTGGATGCGTCGCCCAGCGCGACGGTGCCGTGTTTAGTCTCTAATTCAGGGGTTTTGGACGAAAGCTTGGACGTGATGACATGGGCTCTGGGCCAGTCTGATCCTGAGAAGCTGTTGGACATGCCCGAGGCAGGGCGCGCCCTGATCGACCGCTTCGACGGCCCGTTCAAACGCGCGTTGGACCTGACGAAATACGCGGTGCGACATCCGGGCAGTGATCCAGAAGAGACGCGGGCCGAAGCGATGGAGATGCTTAGTGCGCTGGAGGATCAACTGGCCGAAGGCTGGCTGTTCGGCGCTCGCCCCGACGCTGGCAGATCTGGCCATCCTACCCTTCGTCCGTCAGTTCGCGAATATCGACAGGGCACGCTTCGACAGCGAGGCAACACCCCACGTTTCGGCATGGTTAGAGACGTTTTTAGCCAGTGACCGCCTGTCCTTCGTAATGAAAAAGAACGCTGTTTGGACGGAAGGTGACACGCCCTTGATGTTCCCCTAACGGATCACCGGCGGCGGCAGGGTGCCCGCCTTATACGCGCTCCAATCACTCACATCGGGATAGTGCTGCTTGCGCCAAGCGCGCACGCGCGGGTTCATCACACGTCGCCAGATGGGCGGGATCAGCGCCGCCATCGTCATGATCGGATAGCCATAAGGCAATTGTGGCGCCTCGTTGTCGGGATAGGTCTGCAACAGCGGGAAGCGACGCGCAGGCTTATAGTGGTGATCCGAGTGCCGCTGCAGGTTGATCAACAGCCAATTTGACGCCTTGTGATCCGCGTTCCAGCTGTGATGCGGCATCACGCGTTCGTATTTCCCGTCACCCAGATGTTTGCGCGTCAGGCCGTAATGCTCGACATAATTCACCAGCTCTAACTGCCAAACCGCGACAAAGGCCTGAAACGCAAACAGCGCAAGGCCCATCCAGCCGCCAATCCAGACCGCCAGAATGATCGCGACGAACTGCAAGGTGCCATAGCGCCAGAACGGGTTAGCGCGGTCAAAGGCCGACAAGCCGCGCCGCGCCAGCATCGCTTTCTCGGCCCGCCACGCCGAGACCGGCGCTTCGGTCAGAACGCGGAAGAAAAAGCGGTGGAAGCCCTCGTTATACCGTGCGGTCACCGCATCACGCGTGGTGCCAACATGGGGGTGGTGGACCAGCAGATGTTCGGTGCGGAAATGGCTGTAAAGTACAGTGGCCAGCAGCAGATCACCTAACCAGCGCTCGAACCGATTGGATTGGTGCATCAGCTCGTGGCTATAGACGATGCCAACCGTGCCGGACAGCACGCCAACGCCAAAGAAGGCCGCGAATTTTTCACCCGTTGACAGGTGCTCGGCCCCAGTCACGTACCAAATCATGCCGTAAATCATCACGAATTGGATCGGGAACCAGATCATGGTGATCAGACGATACCAGAATAGGTCCGTGTCCTCGATCATCGGGTCCGCGTTTTCCGTATAGCGTCCGGTGATCGCGTCGAGGATGGTATAAAGCCACCACGTGCCCAGCGGCGGCAGCAGCAAAAACCATCCGCCTTGCTTTACAGCGACAATCACCAACAGGGGCAGAGCGATCGAGATGCCGAAGGGCGCGGCGTTGCGAAAGCGCGAGATCGTGGACGCAGGAAGCATGGCGTTTGTCCTTCTGTTGACGCACAGGTTAGCGGTGAAACCGCCTCCGCTCAATGCGACAGATGCGTTGTCGCCACGTCAAAGGCTTTGCGCATCACCGTCGGCAGATCCGAGCGTTTGATGTCCAGAAATAGACCCTGTTTAGGCTGAATCAGGCCTTCTATCTGCACAACCCCGTAGCGCAAGCTGCAGGTTGAAATGCGTAAAAACGTGCCGAACCTCCACGCCGGGGTCTTGCCAGTCGGCGTCAAAAGGCGGCTGCTCGACCGCGACGTCACCCCCAATCGGCGCCCCGGCCATCCCAGCATCCCGCCCAGCAATCCTTTCTCGGGCCGCCGTTCCATCAGCCATTCGCCGGCGTCGTTTCGCGCCAGATAAGCCACCCCGACCCGTGTGGGTTTCTTGGCCTTTGGCTTCTTCTTGGGCAGCTCTGCCTGAACGCCAGCTTTCCGGGCCAAACAGTCTCTATTCCAGGGACAAACGCCACATGCGGGCGATTTCGGCGTGCAGATCGTGGCCCCCAGATCCATCACGGCTTGGGCGTAATCACCTGCCCGGTTTTGGGGCGTCAGGGTTTCGGCCAGTTGCGTCAGCTCTCCCTTGGCATCAGGCAAAGGTGTTTCAACGTGAAACACCCGCGACATCACCCGTTCGACATTCCCGTCCACCACCGTTTCCGGCAAATCATACGCAATCGCCGAGATCGCAGCCGAGGTATAGGGCCCGATCCCCGGAAGTGCCTGAAGCCCATCGCGGGTCGTGGGAAAAGCGCCCAACTGAGCCACCTCGCGCGCGCATTTCAGCAGATTGCGCGCCCGGGCATAGTATCCCAGCCCAGCCTATTCGCCCATAACTCGATCATCATCGGCCCCGGCCAGATCCTGAACCGTGGGGCCAAATTGCCATGAATCGGGGTGAAATAGTCTCTTACTGCGGCGACGGTGGTCTGCTGCAACATGATCTCGGACAGCCAGACGGCATAGGGATCGGGCACCACGCCCAGCGCCCGGTCGGCCGGACTGACGCGCCACGGCAGATCGCGGGCATGGCGATCGTACCAGTCCAGAAGATCAGCAGTTTTCGGCACGTCACGCACGTGTTATCTCCTATCCGTCGTTTGTTCTGGCATAGCAAAGTGATGCGCCTAGAATAAGCGAAAAGAAACGAGTCACACCTATCTGCCAAATGGAAAAGCCCAAAGCATATCCCCGCCGCAAAAAGGGTTTCGAGCGTACCTCGTCCCTGCTGTCGGCCCGGATTCGCAAAGCCAGCGAAACGCGCGGCTTTGCGGTGACGCGTGTGCTGACCCATTGGGCAGAGATCGTGGGCGAGGCGACGGCCGGAATCTCGCGTCCCCGTGGACATTTCCTATGGGCGCGGCGGCATGGGCGCGACGCTGACGGTGCTGACAACCGGTGCGCAGGCACCGATGCTGGACATGCAAAAGGACCAGCTGCGCGAAAAGGTGAACGCCGTCTATGGCTATAACGCCATCTCGCGCATTCGGATCACGCAAACGGCGGCGACCGGCTTTGCCGAAGGGCAGGCCCAGTTCACGCACGCCCCGAAGAAACATCCCCAACCTGACCCCAAAGACTTGGCCCGCGCGACGGACGCAACCAAAGACATAGGTGATGAGGGGCTTCGATCCGCGCTCGAGCTTTTGGCGCGGAACGTCATAACTAAAAACAAACACAAGGCATAATACAGATGAATCGTATCCTTCCGATCCTGATCGCAGCGGTGATCGCCATTGGCGGCGCATTCTATATGACGCAGAACAACGGCTCGCTTCCCCGGCGTGTCCGTGGCCGAAGCGCAAAGCAACGACGCAGCCGTTGAGCCGGCCGCCGATATGTTTCTTGGTGATGAAAATGCGCCGCTTACCGTGATCGAGTATGCCTCGTTCACCTGCCCCCACTGCGCCAACTTCCACAAAGACACGTTCAAGAAGCTGAAGCAGAACTATATCGACACCGGTAAGATTAAGTTCGTCCACCGCGAGGTTTACTTCGACCAGTTCGGACTGTGGGCAGGTATGATCGCCCGCTGTGGTGGTGACGAGCGCTATTTCGGTTTGGCTGACCTGATCTATTCTGGCCAGAAAGACTGGATTGCCGACGGGTCGCCCACCACCATCGTGGCCAATCTGAAGAAACTGGGCCGCACCGCCGGCATGACGGACGAGCAGATGGATGTCTGCCTGCAGGATGAAGACTCGGCCCGCAGCCTGGTCACTGCCTATCAGCAAAACGCTGGCGCGGACGAGATCACAGGCACCCCGTCCTTCATCATCGACGGCACCAAATACTCGAACATGAGCTATGACGATTTCGCGGCTATTCTGGACGAGAAGCTGGGATCGTAAATCGATCGGGTTAGGGGCAAATAGTCCACGCGTTTCGAGAGAAACAGCATCGCCAATACCTTGTCGCGCTTCGCGCTCTCAAGACATTGGCGATCTGAATATCTAACGACTTCTCGAAACGCGTTACCCCATAAGGATACGCGAAAGAGCTGCGTCAACTGCGCTCCAATCCTGAAGCTCCAATCGCACGGGCACGGTCAGCACCTTACGGCGAAATCCGTCCGGCAGACGCACGGCATCTTTCTCGGTCGTTACCAACTGAGCACCCAAGGCGGCGGCCTCAATCTCAAGCCGTTTCATTAACGCGTCGGTCAGGGTTGGTGATCGGCCAATGCCTCGGCCCGCAGCAGATTTGCGCCCAAGTCACTTACCGTGGCAAAGAACTTCTCGGGCAAACCAATCCCGGCAAAGGCCAGTACATTCATCCCCTGCCAATCCATGCCCGTTTGAAGCGGCTCCAGCTGCCCGGTGACATGCGGACAGGGGATCGTTTTGCCCCATTTCTGCTGGAATAGGGTCTGCGCGCGGGCATGACCGACAGACAGCAGAAGATCCGCACGCTTCATCCCTGCATGTACAGGTTCACGCAGCGGACCAGCCGGAATACAGCGTGCATTCCCGAACCCTTTCACCGCATCGACCACGACGATGGACAGGGTCTTGTGCACGCTCGGGTTCTGAAATCCGTCATCCATCAGGATGATCTCGGCACCTGCCGCTTCGGCGGCTTGCACCCCCTTCACGCGATCACGGGCAATCCAGGTCGGCGCAAAAGCGGCCATCAACAGCGGCTCATCCCCGACCTGATCGGCCTTATGTTGACGTTCATCAACTCGCAGCGGCCCTTCCTCGCTTCCGCGATGGCCGCGTGACACGATATGGACCGCCCTGCCCTGCGATATTAGTCTCTGAGCCAGCGCAATCGTGGTTGGAGTCTTCCCGGTTCCGCCTGCATTGATATTGCCAATACAGACCACAGGGACCGACGCGCGATAGGCACCGTCTGCGCGCGCGACACGCCGGGCGGTGCCAAACCCATAGAGCCAGCCCAACGGGGACAAAAGGCGCGCGCGCCAGTCCGGAGCTTCGGGGTCAGTGAACCAATAACTGGGTGTACGCATCAAAAACCCTTTCGACTTTCAGCTTCGTCCAGTAAATCCAACAACCGCCGCATCAAAAACTCGCCAACTTCCGCGCCCCTTGTGGTGATATCCCAAGCGGCCATCGCCATCTCGGCCGCCTTGTCGGGGGCCAGAAGGTGCTCGATCTCGACCGCTAGGGTTGCCGCGTCACGCACCCGACGGGCCGCACCGGCACGCATTAAACGATCAAAAGATGCTGCGTGCCGCCCCCCTTCAGGACCGAAAAGCACAACCGAGCCCAATGCCGCGGGGCTTAGCGGATTCCGGTTTGCCCCACCGGCCAAGGTCCCGCCGATCAAGGTGATCGACGCCAGATGCATCCAAAGCGCACATTCATCTGCGCGATCAACGACGAAGATCTGGTCGTCGCGATGTGGGTGGTCGTCCTTTGACCGCGACGAGATAATCCAGCTGTCGGTCTCAAGCTGTGTAATCAGGTCAGCGGCACGGGCAGGGTCCTGCGGGATCATGACCAGAAGAAGTCGATGCGATTTACGGATCAGAATGCGATGCGCGGACAGAATGGCGTTTTCCTCACGCGGCTCCACCCCTACGGCCAGCCAGACCGGTCGCGCGTCCAGCTTCTGTGCAATTCGGTCTCGTTCCTCGATATCGCAACTGGGCACCTGACTCAGAGGCTGAAGAATACCTGTGACGTCCATCTTCTCGGCAGGAACGCCAAGCTGCAGCAACTCGCGCCGCGATGCCCCGTCTTTGGGCAGAATAGAGTCTAGTTCGACCACCGCATCGCGCAAGGCAGACAGCTTGAACCGCTGCGTCAAACCGCGATCTTGCGGCGCGCCGGCGCCAAGCCAAATGACCGAGACGCCAGACGCTTTCAGCGCGCCAAGTGTTATAAGATCAAGTTCGGGCTGCATCCAGACGACAACATCTGGCTGCCAATGCTCCAAGAAATTGCGAACCGCGGCGGGCTCGAATTTTGGGCTGACCTGATGCCGGGCATCATGCGGAATGGCATCGGAGTGTTGCGGGTCATGCGTGGTCAGCAGAAGGGTCACGTCGCCCATTTCTGCCTGCAAGGGCGGAAGAAGCGACGACAGCGCCTCGGCTTCGGTCAGATCGGGCAGACAAGCCCAGATGAGCAACCCATCTGGCGCGGTTGATCGGATTTTCCCTGCCGCGCACGCGCAAGTGACAACGCGGCGCTGTCCTGCGCCTCGCGCTCGGTCGCGCGGGTCTTGGTAGACGTCTTGCCCTGCAAGGCTTGCAAGCGCCGCAACAGCGATGATCGGATCAGCGACATGGCCTGCCTTTTCCTAACACGCCGAACCGGCGCAGATACCGAGTGTCAGATTACGGGAAGCGACGGCGGGGGGAAAGGCGTGATCAGTGGTGCCATTCGCCGCGAGCCAACATGGTGATTTGCTGCGTGATCCGCGCGAAACTGCGGCGGGCGCGCTCGGACTGGTGGCGGGCGCGCAGATAGCCGTGTACCAACCCAGCTTCGTTGAACCAAGCCGCTTTTCCGCCGGCGTTCAGAATAGCGTCACGATAGTCGCGCCCATCATCCGCCAAGGGATCACATTCCGCTGTAATAGAGACTGATGGAGGTAGGTCGCCGAAATCCGTATCCTCGAGCGGCGCTGCCGTGGGGTCTGGGCCGTCAGGCGGAGTCGCAAAGCGGATCTTGTTGTAGAATTTCAGATCCTCCATCGACAACATTGGCGCATTTGCGTGGTCGATATAGGAGCCCTTCGTCATGTCGCCACCCAGACCCGGATAAATCAGGACCTGTCCGGCGATATCGGCCTGTCCGCGCAACGCATGACAAGACGCGGCGGCCAAATTTCCACCTGCACTATCACCGACCAAAACAAGTGGTTTGGGCCAAGTTAGAGACACATATTTGACTACAGCCAACGCATCTTCAAACGCGGCGGGATGGGGATGCTCGGGGCAGAGGCGATAGTCGACGCTGACCACACGCAGCCCGGTTTGATCTGCAATTTCGGCACAGACATCATCGTGACTTTCCAACCCGCCGACCACAAACCCGCCGCCGTGAAAATAGATCACGGTGCCCTGCGGGTCACCCGGTTCGTAAATGCGCGTGGGAACGGTCTCGATCCGCTCGTCCCGCACATTCAGCCCCTCGGGATAGCCCGCAAAGAAGGCGCGGCACATGGTGTTGTAGACCTCGCGCTGCTGGGCAGCGGTTCGGTTCACCGCGTCGGGGGGATAGTGGGCGTCCGTCTCGCGAATGAAGCGCCAGATTTCGTCGTCGATCAGCTTTGAATAATCCATACCCGCACGCTAGGCGGCATGATCCAACTTGGCAAGCTGGCGTGCAGACAGCCAACTGGCAGCGGACATTGCGGCGGCGGTGCCTAGGCACAGGGGCAGGCCCCCAATCTGATAGGACAGACCAGACAGAAGCGTGCCGATCAGACGGCCAGCGGCATTGGACATATAGTAAAAGCCCACATCCATCGTCACGCGCTCGGCTTTGGTGAAGGCGAGGATCAGATAGGAATGAAGCGAGCTGTTCACCGCGAAGACAAAGCCAAACACCAGAAGACCCGCGACCAGAACCGGGGTCAGCCAAGGTCCGGGGAACAGCGCGGCGACGGTGAGCGCGCCGATTACCATGGTCAGGATGACGACCCAGAGCGTTGCAAGGCGGGGAAAATCGTGCGGATCGCGTTGCGACGCTTTCAACAGTTTCGGCGCCCAGGCCTGCACGGCCCCGTAGCCGATGATCCATACCGCCATGAAGCTGCCGATCAGGAAAAACGCACTACGGTCGCCTGAATGCGTCCCGTCCGAGACCACGGCGTGGAAATAGACCGGAATGCCCACGACGAACCACACGTCACGTGCGCCGAACAGGAACATCCGGGCCAGAGACAAGCGGTTGATCCGCACGTCTTTCGACCAAACTTGCGAGAACTTGGCTGATTTAGAGCCTTTTGGCAGACCCGCCGGCATAAACGCCACCACTCCGATCAGGATCACGCCCAGCACGATGGCCATCGCGATAACGGAAGGCGTAAAGCCGATCAGCGCCAGCAAAGCAGCCCCCAACAGGAAGCCAAATCCCTTCACTGCGTTCTTCGATCCAGTCAGGATCGCCACCCAGCGGAACAACCCGTCGCCCTCGGGCGCCAGCAGCTTCACAGCGCTTTTGGACGACATCTTGGACAAATCCTTGGCCACGCCGGACATGCCCTGCACCACCATCACATAGACAACGGAAGTTACGACCGCCCAATCTGCCGATAGCTGCGACAAGGCAATAAGGGCCACAATCTGCAAGGATAGACCCGCATATAGCGTCGAGGTCAGGCCAAACCGCGCGGCAATCCATCCCGCCGACAGGTTGGTGACAACCCCCATGAACTCATAGAGCAGGAACAGCCACGCCAAGGTGAAGGGCGAGAAGCCCAGTGTGTGGAAATGCAAAAGCACGAGCATCCGCAACGCGCCATCTGACAGCATGAACGCCCAATAGGCGGCTGTGACGGCGATATATGCGGCAAGCCCCTGTTTGGGGCTCGGTTAGGGGTCACATCGAGGCTCCGACCAAGCGGGCGACATCGGCCAGACGGCAGGCGTAACCCCATTCGTTGTCGTACCAGGCATAGATCTTCACCTGCGTGCCGTTGATTACCATCGTCGACAGCGCGTCAATGATCGAGCTGCGGGGATCGTTGGTATAATCGGCGGACACAAGCGGGCGTTCCTCGTAGCCAGAATGCCATTCAGATCGCCCTCGGCGGCCTCTTTGAAGAAGCTGTTGATTTCCTCGGCGGTGGTTTCACGCTCGACCTCGAACACGCAATCGGTCAGCGAGGCATTCAGCAGGGGCACGCGCACGGCATGGCCGTTCAGGCGGCCGGTCAGTTCGGGGAAAATCTGGGTGATCGCCTTGGCCGACCCGGTCGAGGTCGGGATCAGCGAGTTCAGCGCGGAACGCGCGCGGCGCAGATCCTTGGCGGGGCGGTCCACGATGGTTTGCGTGTTGGTCACGTCATGGATCGTGGTCATCGAACCGTGTTTGATGCCGATCCGATCCAGCAGCACTTTCACAACCGGGGCCAAGCAGTTCGTCGTGCAGGACGCCGCGGTCACCAGATCATGCCCGTCATATAGGTCGTGGTTCACGCCATAAACGATGTTCAGGGCGTTCTCTTCCTTCACGGGGGCCGAGACGATCACCTTTTTGACGCCCGCCGCATAGTAGGGGGCCAGCTTTTCATTGGTTTTGAACGCGCCGGTGCAGTCGATCACCATGTCGATGCCCAGCTCTTCCAGCGGAAGTGCGTCCAGCGTCCACGACCCGGTCAGCTTCATTTCCTGGCCGTTGATCGTGATGCTGTCTTCACCCGCCGAGAACTCGGCCGGCCAACGCCCATGCACGGTGTCCCATTCCAGCAGATGCGCATGCTGTTCGGCATTGCCCACGGGGTCGTTCAGCAGCACGATCTCTCCGGGGGCACCGTTGTCGATCAGGTCCCGCAGAACCAGTTTGCCCATGCGGCCAAGTCCGTTGATTGCGATACGTGTCATGTCATGCCCCTTTCGATGGATCCCGTTCCTGCGGGATATGTCGAAGGCGTAACAGATTTATGACGCTGCAAACAATGGGGTCAAAGCGAGGCGCGCGGGGACAAGCTCATCGCGTGAGACGCGGTTTCCGAAGTCTGGTTCAACGAAATGACATTGCCCTGCGAATGGGTGGAATAGCCTGTGTTAGAGACACCTGGAACCACTTGAACCTCGGCCCCCTGCCCCGTCAAACGGGCAATCCACGACTTCGCATCCGCCCGGCTTGCCGGGTCGCCCGAGATCAGCCAGACCACGCGACGGCCAGCATTTGCCATCCCGGCATAATCGGTCAGCGCAGCGTCATCGGCAGTTATCCGAGTCGCATCACGCGGGTCAGCGCCAGAATGTCAGAGTTGGCCGACGCATCATGGATGATCACATCGGCCCGCTGCATTACAGACAGCGCGCGGAAGGTCAGCAGATCCTGCGCACCCGATCCGATGCCCACCAGCCAGATTCCACCCTTCTGATCCGGGTCTTCTCCGGTCAGCGACTGGTCAATCAGTTCTTCCGCGCGAACCTCGTCGTCCGCCAGGAAGGCATCGCCAATCGGGCCTTCGATCATCTGCTCCCAGAACCGGCGACGGGCGCGGCCTGAGGTGATGTGATCCTCGATTTTGCCACGAAAACCGCTGAGGAAGCTGGCAAGGCGGCCGTATCCGGACGGCAAAAGCGACTCGATCCGCGCGCGCAAAATACGTGCGATGACAGGTGCGGCACCTCCGGTCGAGATGGCGATGGTGACGGGGCTGCGATCGACAATCGACGGGGTGATGAAATCACACAGCGGCTTCACATCGGCGACGTTCACCAGCGCGCCTTCGGCCTTGGCAGCGGCGTGCAGGAACTTGTCCCGTTCCGGGGATGTCGGACGCGCCATAAGCATGATGCAGTCCTTGAAATCGTCCTTTTCCGGCAGGCGCGCATGGTGCGTCACGCCCGGTCGCTGCAACAATCCCAGCAGTTCGGCCTGCGGGTCGGGCTCGAACACATGTACGGCAGCGCCCGCATCCAAGGCACGTTCAACACGCCGGGCAGCGGTTGTACCGCCCCCGTCTATGACCACTTTTCGGCCCTTTATATCCAGAAATATTGGCAGGTGATCCATATCGCGCCTCCGATGAGTTGCGTGTGATATGCACTTGGTTGGGAAATATTTCCATAGATTCGCCCATCAGGACGTTCCGAAAAGGACGGAACGCGCATCGTAGGCATCTTGAAAGGTCATTGTTCCATTCTTGGCGATATTTCTGGTCCGTTTTTGCGGCGTATTCGCGGACTCCACCGAGTCGCCAAAGTGCAAAATCTGGCTATATCCGCAAGGACTTCTGGACCTACCGCACCCCCTGTTTAACTCGGCATTTTAAAAGCAAGACCAACAGGATCGCGCGAAGATGCGCCCGCCAACCGAACCGCCAATGCGGCCAAGGAACAGCAACACGTGATGAGCAAACCTGAAAACATCCAGATCGACACCTCTCCGCCCGTTTCGGACGAGGTGCGCAAGACGACATGCTACATGTGCGCCTGCCGCTGCGGGATCAATGTGCATATGAAAGACGGCAAGGTCGCTTATATCGAGGGCAACCGCGATCACCCCGTGAACAAAGGTGTTTTGTGCGGCAAAGGATCGGCCGGGATCATGCAGCACTATGCCCCGTCGCGCCTTCGTGCGCCGCTGAAACGCGTGGGTCCGCGTGGGTCGGGTGAGTTTGAAGAGATTTCCTGGGACGAAGCGCTTGAGATGGCCGTTGGCTGGATGGGCCCCCTACGCAACGAAGATCCGTCGAAGCTGGCGTTTTTCACCGGGCGCGATCAGAGCCAAAGCTTCACGTCGTGGTTTGCGCAAAGCTATGGCACGCCGAACTATGCGGCGCACGGCGGGTTCTGTTCCGTCAACATGGCGGCGGCGGGCATCTACACGATGGGCGGCGCGTTTTGGGAGTTTGGCCAGCCCGACTGGGATCGCACCAAGCTGTTCATGCTGTTTGGCGTGGCGGAAGATCACGATTCGAACCCGATCAAGATCGGTTTGGGCAAGCTGAAAGAACGCGGCGCGCGGGTGATTGGCGTGAACCCGATCCGCTCGGGTTACAACGCGATTGCGGATGAATGGATCGGAATCACCCCCGGCACGGACGGGTTGTTTATCCTTGCGCTGGTGCACGAACTGTTCCGCGCAGGACAGGTCGATCTGAACTATCTGTCGCGTTACACCAACGCGGGCTTCATCGTGAATAAAGAGCCTAACACAGCAGAAACCGGCCTTTTCATCCGTGGTTCGACGGGCAAGCCGCAGGTCATCTGCCGCGAAACCGGCAAGCTTGCGGACTATGACACACCGGGTGTGATGCCCGATCTGGCGGCGACCTATACGTCTGACGGCCACACGCACCGCCCCGTATTCCAGTTGATGGCCGAACGCTATCTGTCGGACGACTACGCCCCCGATGCCGTGGCCGAACGCACAGGCATCCCCCGCCGACAAAATACGCTCTATTGCAGCGGAATTGGCCCGTGTGGCGTTCGAGGAAGAGATCGTTCTGGATCAGCCCTGGACCGATTGGAAGGGCGAGAAACACGACAAGATGATCGGGCGTCCGGTCAGCTTCCACGCGATGCGCGGGATCTCGGCGCATTCGAACGGCTTCCA
>LLEO01000019.1_pt1 | contig 33877 bp, 39 predicted proteins | sample 595861 | NCBI WGS metagenome assembly LLEO01 (sample SAMN02919315, study PRJNA255460) | bioreactor metagenome | biome: chemostat; feature: culture 2012_25.1; material: sediment; isolation source: day35 25degC chemostat 2012 inoculated with Wadden Sea sediment taken from... | place: Germany: Bremen ... | reverse complement strand
CCAGCTCATGCGCCCAGACCCCGTAAAAATTGCGCGGATCGTGGAACCGGGTGATCGACGGCATATAGACCTTGTCCACGGGCGGTAAATAGTACGCCTCCGTGCCCGTGAAGACGGTCGTGATGTCGATGGCGTCGAAAAACGCCTGCATATGCGGAATGGGCTCGGAGGGTGGATGCTCGGGCATGGGCTCCAGATCGGGGAAGAAGCTCTCGGGCAATCCCTCGATCTGGCAGGCGTTAAAGACGCGGTAGGATTTCTGGAAGCGGAAGACGCGGGCCTCCTCGGAGTGATCATCCCTCTCCCCGTGGTCATCCTCGCCGCCGGCGACTTTCCGGCTTTGGCCGTAGTAGACGACGACAGAGGACTTCTCGCCCTTTCGCACCTTCGCGTCCAACGCATTGGCCTGCGGCAGCGTCATCCAGAAGGGCGAGCTGTGGCCCGCCATCACGGTGCGCATGGTCAGCAGGAAGTTATTCACCCCATGGTAGGGCTCACCGCCCACGCGCAGGGGGCGTGAGCTGCCGCCTGCGGTCCAGGCTTGCGCCACGGCAAGACGCCGCGCTCGATGATGCGGATGATTTCGTTCGTGATGACCTCGGAGGCATCGAATTTGGGCGTGCGGGATCGGGCCATGGCTGGCCTCCTTTCGTGTGGTGGTGAGAAGATTGGGGATCAGATTGTCCGACAGGGCCGCGGATCGTTGGCGATCCTGGCACCGAGGGCTTCGACCATGTCGATGTAGGTGGTGAGCGAGACAGACTGGCCGGCACCTGAATGGTCAGCGTCGACAGATCTGTCCCGCGCCACGCGCGGCAGGTTCGCGAAGGCGGTGACATCGGTGACGGGTCGGATATCGATGAAGGGCGTCCCTCGTGCGACCGCAAGAGAGGCCACGGGAAAGCGCTCGATTGGCGCGTGGGTGGATACGGTGGCGCAGCCGAGATGGAGGAACGTTCCACCCGCCCCGCAGATCACATGGGCATGCGGCAGCGTCGCCGCCTGCCTGAGATAGCGAGAACACGCAGGACGGTCTGGCGTTCGAGCCGCTGTGCCAGCGCCGTCTGGCCAGTTCGGCGCAGCTCTCTATGTCGCCACCAGGAGGCGGCGGTTGCGCGGAGCACGCGCAAGACACCTGTTTGCATGGGAATGCCCTTCATCCGGAACGGCAGACCGGAACCCGGCCCGGACCCATCTGAGGGACCCCAAAGGCCTCATCCGTCAGTCACAAAACCCGAAGAACACTTTCACTTTTCGTGGACCAAACCCCATGAAACACCCCAACCGCCACCGAACTGTACTGTACTGGTACGACGGGATCAGAACTTCCACAGGGCCCCATCGGCTAGACCTGTGGCGGCTCCTTCTTCACGAGATAGCCCAAACCGCTCAATCGGCCCCGCAACTGCCAACTTCTTCATAAAGCGTGCTGATGCTTTGGCTTCCCCGCCGATGTAGCGGATCGGCACCCTGGAAAGGGAAACCATGTCGATGATGGCTGTTATGGGCATAATTTCCCATCGCAAACACTAAAACACAATAACCCATTGTTATTAAATCGCTTTCATCCACCGGATGGACCAGATCATTCCGCAGCCAACATCAAAGCACTCTTTTGAAGAGTTCGGGTGTCATGAAATCAAGAGATTAAGTTGCACCCGCTGTTCTGCGATGTCCTCGCCGTCCACTACGACCAAATCAGTGGAACGCGGGACCGCTGGCAACCAGCTGCTGCGCTTGAGGAACCGATTGCCTCGCTGGCCATGTCGCCATTATCGAAGTGACTGAGAAGTTACCGGCACCCCGCGTGCGGGAATTCGAGGATCGAGCCCTTGGTCAAACGGTTTTGGCAACCATCGATCGTCTGCTCCTTGTGCGCTGCGGCCCGTAGCCACGATATCATGCAACAGACATCCACAACCTACCTCTCAGGCATTAGCACCGATGAAGGCCAAGGGAATATCCGAGGCCAGGACCCAAATCGCCGTCAGCAGGCGCCGGATAGCGTAGAACCAATTGTTCAGGGTATTCATCATCAGATCTCAGACATCGAAAAGGGCAGGGGCCGCGGAGGCGCGCAACTGCTAGGTTGGCTACAGCGCAACGCTCTGTATGTTCTTCACTAGCCGCCTTTGCGCTACTAGCAGCGATGGTCACCAGCTGAGGTTTTACCATGATGATCGGGATGCCCTCGTCATCAGATCTTCGCCGCGACGAAGGCGAAAGCCACTTTCACGATCTCAAATACCGCCACACCTCAACCCCCTAACTTTTCTCTCTCGAACACCGTTTGTGTGCCGAGAGCCTACTTAACAGCTGTTAAGTTATGCCATGCCAGCCGCACGAGATCGGAGTTTAACAGCTGTTAAGCCGCGTTCCGCCGGCCAATCAATGCCATGACCATTGGGCCACAGGAAAACTCGCCTGCCGCAGCTTTGGCAGTCAGAGCTCGCAAGTATCCACCAGGCGATCTTATGTCGGCGAAGCGTTCCAGCATGGCAGCAACGACGATCGACGCTTGCTCCGGACCCATGAACCGCTGTGCTTCTTCCCATGCAGACGCACTGATGCCCATGGCTGGCCGCACATGGCACGCCGCATCGAAGAGCTGATGCCAATGCCGGATCTCACCTTGGTAGAAGGTCTTGAGCGAGGGACATGCCGCGATCACTAGGTGCAGCGGGATCTTTGGCAGGTGTCTTGTGTCCTGTTCATCAACGTCAGCCACCGGCTCATTCGTATCCACATCTGGCACACCCGCCGCCACCCCGCTTTTTTCTAAAGCAGGTTCAAGATCTATAGATTCTTTATTTGAATTATGATGGTGACGCTCAGATTGGGCATCATTGGTGTTCATTTCTTCTGTTTCAGGGCCATCAATGATGTTGCGTGCCTGGTCAAGGAGAGCTTCAAGGTCGGCTCGATAGGCCGCGAGGTCCTCAACTGAAAGCTTGCGGCGAAGCGCGCGGGCTGTGAGGGGCAGCCCTGTCGCGAAGCTGATCCCAGAAGCCTAGGCCTGGCTGCATCTCGTCTCCGAACTCGGCGAGGGCCGCGAGATCGCGGCGCATGAGGCTTACGACCTCTCTCAGGCGCCTGACGCGCTCCTCAGCCTCACGTACGGCCTCTGCGGCCCGTGCTATCTCCTCGGACTGACAGTAGAGCGGGGAAAGATCGAAGCCAAAGGCAACGCGGTCTTCGCCGTGTTTACGGACGTAGCGCTTCCCATTGGGGCTATCGCGCCGCTGGAGCAAGCCAGCCTCGACAAGACGCGCGAGGTGACGACGCATCGTGGAGCAGGGCATACCATTCAGGCGCTCACAGATCGCCTTGTTCGAGGGGAAGACGACCATCTCGGCGTTCCCGCCAAGCGCATCGTCCGGAAAGAAGCTGAGGAGCCCCTGCAAAACCGTCAGATCACGTTCTGACACGCCAAAGGCCGCTTGCGCCTTGGAGAGCTCGCGCAGGAGTTCCCACTTGTTAACGGGTCTGGCTGGAACAGATGCCTCGGGTCGCTCAATGACGCGCAAATGGGCGTGCGAAATCGGCCGCATAAACGGCGAGATTGGTGTGTACTCCATGAAAATGTCCACGAAGACAAAAATTCTAGGGCCCGCGAATCGCTTTGCGCTTGCGGGGTAGGGGCCAGAACGCTACATTCAGAAGTGCGAAAACTGAGATTTTGTAGCGGGCTGATCCCGGTGCGAAACCTTACAAAGGTCTCGTGAAGCTAGCTTCTCGGGGCCTTTTTCTTTTTGCCTGTATCGTGCCTCCTTCTTGTTGGTTGCTCTTCCTCAGTCTCCTGAACGCTTCCAGCGCTCATGAAGCTCGGTAATCAGCTTTGGGGCGTTGCCCTCCAACCAGCTGATAAAATCAGGTTCATCCGTAGTTAGATCAAGTTTGAGCTGCTTGCCTTGGCGGCTGGTCTTGACCGTCGCAGCTCCAACACCGGGGATGGCCAAAGCAGGCGCACCCTTTCTAGACGGACTTGCTTTCTTCTCTGTGCTCTTCGCAGCTGCCAGAACTGCGAGAAACGCACGCTCAGAAACCTCATCGACCGAGCCGGAACTTTCGGACTTGGCTGCATGAGCTATGGCTAGCAGCTGGTCCCGATCACCGTCGTAGGCACCCAAAGCCTTTTTGAGCTCTTCCCATCTCGGGCGACCAATCCCAGGAGCTGCACCAATTGCCTGGATGAGATCCTCGCCGACCGTCCGAACGACACTCAAGAGCTGTGAAACCCCAGCTTCGTGGAGGTTAAGGACTTCGGCGACACCACGATTGGTGCGCTCAGCCCCTTCCAAATGGTCGCCGTCTAGAAGCGCCGTCGCTACAAGCGCACGTTCAATAAAGCTCAGATCACGACGCTCTTGGTTCTCGAGAAGCTGATCTCGAAGCGCTTGATCGCCTTCAACCTCTGTGACGATGGCTCGAACTTTGATACCGAGTTCGCGACATGCTTCCAAGCGTCTGCGGCCATAGATCAGGTTGTAGCGATCGCCTTCCAGTGGGCGGACCAAGACAGGCACACGCTGACCGTTCTTGGAAATAGAGTTCTTCAGGCCCTCAACTTCAATCTGAAGCCTGTCATCCAACCGTCCTTCGGTAACAATCTGCGCCGGATCGATCTCAAAAACACCGCCACGCAGTCGGCGCCCTTCAAGAGCGTCAGGAGCGTTGCGAAGGGTCTGCAGCGGCAGGCCAAGTTTAGGCTTTCTTGCCATTCCGCCCCCATGTGTTCTGGATGATTTCAGCGATCTCATCGTTCACTGCGTTCATGGATTCGATCGCACGATCAAACGTCTGACGCGTGAAGTCCTTCTTGTCAGCTTCGTAGAGCGTTTGCTTGGTCAAGCCGGCATCAGAAATTGCGGTCGACTCAACCATGTGATTGGTCAGGACCGACCTCCCAAAGAGCCCGCGAATGAAGGCGATAACTTCAGTCTGTGGTGCGTCGCCGACTTTGTATCGCGTTGGCAAGAAGCGAAGCCAATCGAAGCGCAGATTTGCGCCTGCATCCCTGATTACTCCAAGGAGATCCGCAGTCATTCGCAGGAATTGGGACATCGACATGAGGTCAAGCATCTGCGGGTGAACCGTCACGAGCACACCAGAGGACGCGGAAAGTGCTGACATCGTCAAGAAACCAAGTTGCGGCGGACAGTCGATCACAACAACGTCGTAGTTCGCTTCAACACTATCGAGTGCGTCATGAACTCTCGCGAAGAACGCCTTCGCTCCGCCTCGCTGGATCGCAGCAGGCGTCTCGTGCTCGAACTCCATGAGTTCAAGGTTGCCCGGGATAAGATCAAGGCCGCGGATGTAGGTCTTGCGGATCACTTCGGCGATCGGAACCGGATCGTCATAGCGAACGGCATCATAGAGGGTTCCGCCCTCCATGAGGTCGAGTTCTGGCTGGATTCCGTGAAGAGCCGAAAGAGATGCTTGGGGGTCGAGATCGATCGCAAGAACCCTGTACCCCTTGAGCGCCAAGCGCTGAGCGAGGTGAGCAGACGTCGTCGTTTTGCCGGACCCGCCCTTGAAGTTCACCACTGAAATGACTTGAAGCTCGTCACCGTCGCGACGTCCAGGCACGTAAGTTCCAGACTTTTTTGCGTTTCCTTCAAGCGTCTGCCGGATTTCCCAGATATCGTCGAGCGTATAGCGGCGATGACTTCCAGCCGTCGTCTCGACGTCAACGATCTTTCCTTCTCGATGAAGCTTCCGAAGATAGGTATGGTCGACGCCAAGGAGCTCAGCAGCTTCGCCGCTGGTCAGAGTGCGCATCACCTTCTTTGCATCTGGTGGGAAGTGTGCAGCGCGCTGAGCATGCAGGTTCGACGCGAGAAGTTCCGCGTAGTGCCCGATGGCGATATCTAGATCCTGTTCTGCTTCGCTCATGTTTGCCCCGATCCGTGGGCGCGTTTTTTATGTGACCGCGCGTTATTTTTCGAGACTATTGCCCGAGCAGCCAGATTCGTGCAAGCACTTTCTAGATTTAGTGGCAATCCGTTAGGCCAACACAAGTGTCGTGTTCAGAGGAGCCCCAACTTTTCCGCACGCTCAAGCAGCATCTTGACCGATGACGGTTGCCAGCTGGCGCGGCCTCGAGGGGTGCGCTCACGCATGGATTCCAACCGGTCGCAGATCGCTTGTAGCGTGATATCTGGGTCCGACCCTTTGATGGCCGCCACGATGGCCGGCAGGCGGTCATCGGTTTCGCGGCGTCCGGCGCGGCCAAGCACCTCGGCAGGAAGGAACCCGTCGCGCACATATGCCTTCACAGCGCGGAGCAGTCGGCTTTGTGTCCAATGGCGATCTGGGGGCAGGGGGCCATTGATGATCCGCAGCAGGTCTTCCCAGGCCATATCCGGCCGCAAGCGGCGCACATGAGGCACCCAATCCTGCGCGGTCTCGTTGAGGCGCTCTATGTAGCCGTCCTGTCGCGCCAGCCGCACCTTGCGCAGCGCAGCGGGGATCCTTGGCGCGTAGCCCAGGATTGCCACCAACGCGCCCTTTGGCGCGGGCAGAGGCAAGCCCCGGCTTTTGTGCGCTCACGTATCAGTGCGCGCTCGAACTCGGCCGCGGCGCCTAGAACCTGCAATGTAAACTTGCCCTGCGGGGAAGCGGTGTCGATGGGGTCCTGCAGAGAGCGGAAGAAAGCTCCCTTGGCCTCCAGACGTTCGATCACCTCCAGCAAGTGCGAGAGAGATCGTGCAAGCCGGTCGATCCGCACAACGACCAGCGTATCGCCGCTCTGGACGCGTTCGAGCACGCGTGCCAGCACTGGTCGCGCGCGATTGCCGCCCGAGGCGTGCTCTTCAAAGATCTCGACGCAACCCGCAGTTTGCAGGGCCTCAGACTGGGGCAGGGGGGTCTGATCCTCTGTGGAAACGCGGGCATAGCCTATCAGGGGCATGAAATCGGGCCGTTTGCAATTTTAGGTATCGCTACTAAACGACCGTTTGTAAACGAATGCAAGTGAGTGTTCTCTCGTCGTGCTGGCGTACAATGCCTTGGTTTCCTTGCGCTGAGCGCGATCTGAGAGGTTCCGCCGGCAGTCGCGCGCGCGTACTATATAAAGGGCGCAGACAGCGGCCACAAAAGTGCTTGGGTAATGTGCAAAAGATCATTATTTTGCACATATGAAGACTAAAGCCTCTACTTTGAATGATGATTACGACAACCCCCTCATCACCAATGAGGAGGATGAAGAGGCTCACGAAGACGATCTCTGGTTCCTGCCTGGGCCACTCGAAGAAGAACCGGATGATTTGCCTCCCGGGCCGCGTGCGGAACCGCCCGACACCGCTGTCGTCCATGACTGGGCAAAGGCAGAGGGGTTTCACGCTGCGCGGCTGGCACGCGTGGCTGGACGCTGGGTGCTCTGGATGACAGGCTGCTGCGTGGCCCGGAAGGCTGGCGACATCGCCTCGCTCTTATCGAGGCAGCGGACCTTAGCTGGTTCGCAGGGGATCGGGTGAGTTCTGATCGTCTGGCGCTTTGGATGTCGATGCGGCTATCGGGGTCACAGGATGACCCAAATGCCTTGACACGGATTGGATGGGCTGTTCGGCGCCTGACAGGCGGTCCCGGGCCAGAGATAGACCTAGCAGCCTTTCTGGATCGCCGTGATCCCAAGAACATCGAAGGCAGTGCCGAGCGTTTCGAAGATCGCGCGGGCGGATGGCTGGACGTAATGGCAGCCGCGGCCGAGCTCCACCCGATCACGCGTGCTTGCATGGGCTTTCATCTTTGGGGCCTGGCGGGCCTCGGACAACACGGTGACCGAGTGGAAGCAGCTGTCACTGCTGCGCGGATCGCGGCCAGTGAGTGCAGGGGAGCGGCATTCGCGCCTGTGGCCATGGGCGGAGCAGGGGGGCTGCGTGCCGGCGGCCCACCCACTGACCGTCTGATACGGTGGCTAGACGGGATGGAGGCGGGATTCCTGACAGCGATGCGGCACCTCGACGATATCGAAACGTGGGCGACGCGGGCGGAAGACGAGATTAGCGCGCTCTCGGGCCGCACGCCCCCGTCCTTGTGCACGGCACTGACCGAATGGCCACTTGTCTCCGCACCGATGGCCGAGTCCCTGACCGGCGCAAGCCGTGCTGCCGTTCAGCGCAACCTCAACTGGATGGAAAAGCGAGGCTTAATCCGAGAAGTTACGGGGGAAGGGCGGTACCGGATGTGGCGTGCAGCGAACTGAACGCTCTGTGTGAAGCGCCTGCAAGAGGGAACAGGTTTGCCTTCCTATCCTACCGGTGTGCAAACGCACTTTTCGGCGTGGCGCGTCAGCCTGGCTTTAGCGATATCTGAAGCTCCGATAGTTCTTGGACAAATTCGTCCATACCCAAGAAGAGGCTGATCAACTCATCTTGGCGCGGCTGGCCAAAGGCCAGCCGGTAAGTGGCCAAAGATTTGATAAGATCCTTGTAGCGCTCCGTCTCGCGGCTGAATGGCGGGATGAGCACGATCCGCTCAATCTTGTGGTTACCTGGGTAGACCCAGTACGGAATGATGTCTCCCGGGCGACCGTTTGATAGCTCTTCATCTTGTGCGGCCTCAAACATGGAGACCCATGGTGATTGACTGATCTGCGCCATAAGCGGAGTTGCGGAAAAAGCAGTGGCTACATTGCGCCGAACTGCATGGTTCTTGTAACGGTGGACCCGACCTTCACGCTGCTCAATATCAACGGGATTCCGAGGGAGATTCCAGTGCACAACCCGTGAGCAGTAGGGATGAAAATCCAATCCTTCCTGTCCAATTGATGTGGAAGCGAGAACAAACGGCCTGAACGGCGACTTGAAAGCCGCCTGGACTGCGGATGTTCTGCGCACCCCCTTTTCTTCCTCAGCTTTTGTTGCAAAACGCATGGCGAAACGGGCACGCACTTCGAAGGTCTGTTCATACAGACGCCCCGCTTTTGTCGACCAGTGGTCCAATGTGATCTGTGCAGGGCGCAAGGCGACCACAGCAATAACGCTTGAAGCGATGACCTTCGCACGATCCTTCGGAGCTAATTTTTCGGCGCGTTCGGTTTCCAGGACGAGTTGAAGATATTCGTCCAGAACCGCAGGAAGGTCGCTTTGCGCGGCGTGCTTAATGATGTCGCGCCAATAATTTAGAGGCGAGGTTTCGGCCAGCAATGCGCGGGTTTCAGGCTGATTATATAGGCTCCGAAAACCGAGTGCGATCCCGATTGATGCGCTGATCAATTCCGGGTCGTCTACGGCGAGCTCCGGGCAAAGTCGCGAAAGAGCTCGAAGTGCACATATCGCAGGCGAGCCAAGCGCAAGGCTGGCTAGCTTTTCGACAACTGTGTCAGGGTCGATTTCACCCTGCCGCTCATCAGCTTGGAGTGCCTCTCGAAGTGTGGCGATCGTTCGAGCCATTGCTCCATGTTCATCGTGACCATCATGGTCGACGACTCCGACTCTGGACCATTGCACTTCGCGCCCGAGCGTTCTGTCAAGTGCGAGCGCGAGGACGCGGTCGTTCGATTGAGCGAGTTCTGCGATTGCATCCACCGCAAGCTTCTCACGCAGAGCCATGCAGGCCTGAGCGTGCAAAATCTCATAGCTTTCAGCTCGGCCGAACCGCCGCTCCAACACGAGAGGATCAACAAGTGCCGCCAAGGAGGGCGACGGGTAAAGCATTGGCATTAGTTCATCGACGCCAATTGGCCTACTCGTCCTGCTGACAAGGTCCGGCACCATACCCATTTTGCGGCTCGCCTCGTGCGATAGCAAAGCCGCGATCGCGTCTGGAACCATCGACCAATCCGAGAATACCAACGCCTTTGTGCCGGGTCTTGGCATTCCAAACGAGGGGCGCGACGGTGGAATCCAGAGCGATCTACCAAGGTCGTCGTTGAACGCCAGATCCGCAAGTGCACGCATCCTTCCATTGCGCAAGGGAAGCTCTGCATAGTCTTCAATCTGTTTTTTGCTGATGACGTGTGAAGAGGCCTGTCGAATTGCCTTGCGAAGCTCGGCGGCAGGATTGGATTTCAAGGCTTGCAGCCGATCGCGCAGCTTGTACCCTCCCATGAAATTCAGCAAGTATGGCGCAGATTTCCAGTATTCGATGATGCTGGGCGCGCCTACGAGTTCCGCAACTTTTGCGACGGCTTTCGCCTCTCGCAGATCATCGGTGTCGATAGCTATTTCGGGTATGACTTCTTGGACGAGAGAATTGCGATCTTCGGTAGAATCGACGCGCTCAGTGCGGGCAATGACCCGGCTCAGGATACCATGTAATCTATCCCGTTGCTCTATTGCTATCGCTCGAGCACTCGGCATCGACTGGAGCGATCGCCTGAACTTGGCAAGTTCGCTTTTCAATTCCCGTACACGCGCCGGACCTTCAACATTGCCGAAAAGGAAGCGCATCGTCCTTAAAAAGTCGTCGTAGTGTTCGCCCTCTTCTGGTGCATCGCTACTAAGCGTTAGCATGCGATAAGGCGTGGCGGACAGAAGTAGGAGCCTCGCCTTCGATCCATCCTCCCCATTGTATGAAAACAAAGCTCGCGCCAATTCAGCAGCCGCTGCCTTTTCAGGTGCGGCCTCGTCATCATGATCGTGCAAGAGTTCAGCGAAGCGCTGGAACTCGTCGAGAATGATGAGATCCGGTGTCAAAGCATCCACACAGATCTTCGCAAGCATTCGTCGCAGCTCACCGATCATCGCGGCAGGGCGCTGGTCGTCGGGATAAGTGGGATGCTTGTGCCGCCTGGCAAGGTCCGCCGCCTCACGAAGCCTTTCTATGAATTTATCATCAACCACCCGGTTGAACTTATCAGCGATGTCTTGCGAGATCCGTTCACCCCGGATCCATGTCGTCCAGCCACGCCAGTTCTCCTCAGAAACGCCGCCACGGAACACTCGTTGGATGCCGCGATGGCGCAAACCTATCCGCGCACGGAGCATTTCAAAGATCAGCGCCCGTTCAGGCGCAGTTCCAAGGGAAGACTTGAGGTCTAATGCAGTTCCAGGGGTGAGGCTGATCAAATTTATGGGTCGGGAAGCAATACCGCCTTCCTTCTCGATCTCAAGCGGCAACAGCGTAAGGCGGGTGTTCAGAGGTTTGGTTGCAGAGCCCACCACATTGAGCGCCTTGATGTTCTGTTCAGCAATAGCCTGATTGGAGCAGATGTAGACGATGTCTACGCGATCGACTTTGCCCTGCAGTTGTTCGATGGTCTTTGCAATCACACCGCGGGCAACCATGGTTTTGCCCAGCCCGACTTCGTCAGCGACTAAGAACTGATCTGTCGGAGACGGATCTGTAAATAGTCTTCGAAAAACGTATTCTACGGTCGCTTTCTGAAACGGTTTCAACAACGCAAGGTGTTCGTCAGCAATATAGGTCACCTGCGTCCCCTCTTTCTCGTTATAAGAGGCTCGAAGCTTTTCCACAGCGCGAGAAAATCCTTTGGAACAATGGTTTCGTTACCGGCCGGGTCATCGAGCCGCTCGATCAGGCGGCCGATCTCGTCTAGCTCGCCACTTTCCAGATTCAGCGCTCGCACCATCGGCTCGAGAAGCGAAGTGTTTCCATCGCCCAAGCTGCGAAGCCACTGACCTTCGACACCCGTATCGCTTTCCAGAAAGCTTCCCTCACCAAGCGTGCCGAGCAGCAGACTGAGATAGCGTAGGAAGTTGCCGACGTTCGCGATGTGGGCACGAAGAACGGCTGCGTCACGGCCCTCTGGAACGCCGACCAAGCGCGCACCAAGTGTGCACGTAAGTTCCACCTTCGTCTTCTCATGAAGCAGTCGAATTCCGAGCCAGCGTGTAACATCGCCAAGAGGTACAGCACCCAATGCAAGCACTGTATCAGAACCAGACAGCAATCTGCTCGCATCGTATCCCTGTTCATTAGGAATTGTGATCGCCCTAACAAAACATCTGACGCCATCCGGCAGCAAAACGCGCTTGTCTTTGGTGGCCAGTTGCAACTCAAGTTGGATCAGGTCGTCCACTTCGGAACAACAGAGATCAAGTGGCAGCGCCGAGATGCCCGCCCTTATTTCCTCTAGCTTCTTTTCCGCCTTTACGGCCTCGTCCAGGATCGGTGGATCGCTCGGCGTGTAAATCGCAAGCAACCTCTGAAACGCTTCGGAGAAAAGGGCATCGTCGATTGTACCCATGCGCGACTTCGGGCCGTCCAATGTTGCCATCACCTCGACATTTTGCGTCTTCCCCCCCTTGGTTGGAATCGTCGCAGCCGTGGTAGCATTTGCCGAACCGAGGTGGATCTGAAGCCGGGATCCTCGTTCCACGAGGTAGGCTTTTGCATGAAGACCTTCGAGATCTGACGACTTCGGCCCATCCGTCGCTTCGGCTTCATACTCAGTTGCACGCTCATCGAGCGTCGAGACCGAGAAACGCTCTCGCACTTCCGGATCTATGCCGTCGAGTTCCTCTGCCCCGCGAGATGAGTTGGCGATTCTCTCTCGATCCGTACCCCTTGGCGAGCCTTTCGAGCACGGGAGCGGTGACAAAGGGAGAAAGAACCGCAAGCTTTTCGCCGTGGGGAAGAACCCAACCGTCACCATCAAGGCCATTGACCGCAAAGCTGACCTTTGTTGCACCCGCAGGGAGACCCTCCCACCAAGTTCGTTCCAAATCCGAGATTAGCGAAGGCAAGAATTTCGGAGGTGCAGGTCGGGTGGCTGGATTCGTTAGCCTTGGTAGGGCGCGCAGCAACTTTGTGAGTGGGCGGTTACCATTATTCTCTTCATCGTGTACGGCACCATCGAGAGCCAATGCGAGGTCCCAACAGCGATCATTTGTGAGATTCCTTGAAAGGATAGCCACTCTCATTCGAACAGGATCGGACTTCTTTTGGGGCTCAAATCGAATGCACCAAAGCTTTGGATGGAATGCGCCTCCACCCGGGGCCGCGACTTCCACAATGGTCTTCTCGTAGAGTGCCATCAGCCTCGCAGTATTCGGATTTGCCTCCTTTATGCGGCCTCGATCGCAGTAGACGGCGATGCGGTCGGCCATCCGCTCGACACTCTGCAGCAACGCGAGAGGGCTTCGCATCATTTCGTCTCTGTTCTCCGCATCGCGGAACACGATGCTAATCGGAATGGCAAGCGCCGTCTCAAAATCGAGCGAGTACGTAGTGGCAATGGCATGCCCGAAGCTGTAGCCATCCGGTGCACGCACGAGCGCAGTATAGAGTTCACGGTTCTCAGGGTCGAATGGCGAGTCAGCCGACATCTACAAGCTCCCCTAGGTAGCGGCGCGCAACTGCCCAGCGGAAATCCAGCCGCGCGAGACCTGAAGCGCCTGACCAGCGTTCTAGGGGTGCATCGTGAAGTAACCGGGCCTTCATCCGCTTCAACGTCTGTTCGCGCTGCCTCAGAAGATCGATGGCTTCTTGGTCTCTCTCCAGTGACTTGTTGCTTTGAAGCGTAATTTTGAGCCAGGTTCGAACGAAATCCCGAGAGGACTGGGTAAGGTTGTGACTAGTCGTTCCAACGATCTGGAAAAGGTCGTCCAAGTCCCAACTTTGAAGCGCGAGATGCTTCAGCTCTCCGCGCCACGTCTCAAGCGATTGTCGGTATTCTTCGACCAATGTGGCTGCTTCGCCATGCGCCTTGGCATTAGGGCGCTCCGCCGCTCGCAATGCAAGCAGCAGATTGTAGAGGATGCTTGCGCCGTGCATCACACCCGAAAAGCGCTCCGCATGACGGATAATGGATCGATTCCGGTCGGACACCGAGTCCTCGTGGACTTGCCAAGCCCAATCCTCGCTGAATTTTTTCTGTTTCGAGGCCAGTTCGTTCAGCAAGCTTGTTTTGGCGCTAGCAGCAATGCGATCACGCAGGAAATCTGCCTCTTTGGGTAAAAGTTTAAAGTTCACTTGCTCGAACAGCTTTTCGGGCACATCGGGGAGACTTGTGCACCATAATCTGAGGTCATGATCCTTTAGACTCTCGCTCCCATAGGACAAGAATGTCGCCTGATTACCCGCTAATGTGCGGATGCCTAACGTATAAATGCCAGCCCAATAGACGCTCGACGGGAGCCTCTTTAGGCTCCGTCCAGCGAGGCGGCCGATCACATCTTCGCGCTCTCCGCCGCGCAGAAGCGCTTCGCTCAGTTCGAACTCGAGCTCCCGAGCGATCATCGTCCGCTCTGCTTGACTTGCCCTTCGCTGCTGTGCTTCCCGATAGATCCAAGGAACGAACAGCATGTAGCGTATCCGTGTTTGAATAGTGCTGGTGCCCGGAAAGAGGAGATCAGCCAGCCCGTCGCGGATCGTACCCAGACCAAGCTCATCACGTGCTTCGGGCTGCTTGAACAGATCTATAAGGGTTTGAGCTCTACGCCGTTCTTCAGGGTCAAAATCGATCCAGGCAAGGTAGGACATCGGCTACTCACGTATTAACAGGATACGGTGAGGTCAGGTTCCTCCCCGAGATATTGTGGCTTGGCCAATTCCAATAGCCCATGGTCAACCCAGAACACGGCCACTCCTTGAAGCGGATGCTGCGGGAACAGTCTTTCCACCAGTGCGGCGTAGCTGGAGAGCTGTGGCCAGTAGAGTCCAAAACCCTCACCTGCACCGCCGGTCTTGTGATCGATCAACAGGCATCCCTTCGGCCCAACTGCCAGCAGGTCGATCATTCCGGGAATTTCCGCACCCTCTTTAGTACGTCCTAGAAGAGGGATTTCACAAAGCAGATCGGTGTAGCCATTGGCCGCAAGCCAGGCGTTCAGCACTGTCGCCCGCTCCGCGACCAGTTCCAGAGTTGTATCGTCCAACCCGGTAGCCGCGGGCAGGGCTTCAGTAAGATCAGGCCGCGTCAGGCAAGTACGCAAGGCAAGATGGATCGCTGTCCCACGGGCCGCATCACTAACTGTACGGGACCATGGTGTTCCCAATTCGATACCCTGGCTTTCTGGTGCAGACAGGGCCGTGGTAGCTTGCGATGGCTGCAACCTCCAAGGGGTCAAGTCCACAGCAGGCAAGGGGGTATCGCGGCCGAGCCGTGGTGTATCCGTGATCTCGGCCTCCGAATACGCGGTGAAGCCCGCGTGTTCGGGCAACTGCCTGATGATGGCCGGACACTCAATCCCGCCGATGCGCAGTGTATCACCACCGATCTGCGGCGCGCAGGCATCCGTGAAAACATGGAACAGGCACTTGGCTTCCGGAGCTTCCTCATCACGCTCTTTTAGGAAGCCTGGCCACTCCAACACCAACCGATCCCGTGCCCGGGTCATAGCGACGTAAAGAAGGTTCTTCGCATTTGCCTCGAAATCCGAGCGCCGATCCTCAATGAACCGCCGCTCGGCCTCTGGGGCGGCAAATCCCGGCGTGTGGATCAGTGCGGCCGAGGCCAGCACGGCGTCCATATCGTCGATCTCGTGAAGCGCGGTGAACCGGGTCGCGGTGCTGCCCGGCCAGTCTTCGATCCCGTGGTCGAATTCCGCAACCACGGTGATCGGCCATTCACGCCCCTTGCTGGCGTACCATGTGACGATCTCGACCGCCTCGGCGCTATTGGCGGCGGGGTCGGGACGGCGGTCGAAATCGCGCTCGCTGGCGCGGGCATCCAGCCAGCCAAGAAACACCTTGGCGCCTTCGCCATGGAAACCGGCTGCCGCCTTGAGATCACGGTGCGCGGATTCGAAGTCGCTTGCTTCGGCTTCAAGCCGCAGAAGGTCTGCACGAGCCTGTGCTGGGTCGGGCTGACGGTCAGCCCAGATACGCAGCCCAGAAGCATTGATCACCAGGTCGACTGCATCGGAAATCGGCAAGCGAGTAAGGCGGTCCGACAACGCCGCTAGCTGCATCAGGACCGCATCATCCGCCAACCGACCTTGGATCTGCGCTTGCATGGCGGCTTGCAGGCTGAGCGGATCGGGGCCGAGGGTGCGCAGGACAAGCGCGGCATTCGTATCGGCAGGGTTCGCGGCATAGCTGAGCGCCGCGCGAGCCGCCTGAACAACCGGGCTTGTCGCCCAGCCATCCTCGGCAATGCGGACAGGTACGCCGCGCGCGCGTAATTCCTCGGCATAGCGGGGCTGCGGTCGCGTGCCGGCAGACCAGCAGAGCGACATCAGAGGGGCGCACGCCCCTTGGGGCCTTGCTGTGTCGATCAGTGATCGTTTCGCCCGCCTGCAAGATCTGAGCGATGCGTTCTGCAACATGCTCTTGCGGCTTCGAATACTTTCGAACCCCGCGACCTTTGACGATATTCAAGACCTCGAGCGCAGGACCGGACACCGGATCACGCGTCGGGGGCTAGAGGGTTATAGCCTGCGCCAAACAGCCCTGCACCCATAGCATTGACGAAGTCCATCACCGCCGGTGTAGACCGCCAGTTGCGGTTAAGGGGCTGCGTCGCATCGGGGTTGGCCGCCGCCAGTGCCTGAGACAGGCGGGGATCGCGCCTGAAACCCATGATCGACTGCTTTACATCCCCCACCAGCAAGGTTCGTGGCGCACGGCACCCAATTGCCAGAGCAACGCGAACTGCACCGGATTGGTGTCCTGGAATTCGTCGATGATGACGCAGTCGATTTCATCCAGCACGGCCTGTCGCACTGCCGGATCGGTCCGCAATAGCCGCTCGGCGCCTGCAATCATGTCGGCATAGTCAATCAGCCCAAGCGCCTTTTTGCGTGTCTCATAAGCTTCCATCACTTCCTGCGCACAGGCGATCAGACACTGAAAGTGCAGCTTGGCATCGGCCAAGGGGCCGGGATGTGACGGCAGCACCTCGGCAGCCTGCATGATCGCAAGCGCAAGGTCATCATAGCCTTCTGGCGTTTTCGTACGGCTGTTCGAGGTGAAGAGATTGCGCAGGGACTGCCAAAGGCTCCAGTCCCGATCCAGCATCGCCGGGTCGCGTTCGACACGGCGAAACAGGGCCAGATTGTTTTCCAGTGTCTCGCGGGGGCCCTTGGCTGTGACGCCTTCCATGCCACCGTCAGGAAATGCCGTGAGCATAGTGGCAACCGCCTTCGCCAACACATCACGGGCGTCTGCGGGATCCGCGAGCACTTCACCATAGATCGTGTCGAGCCGCGCTAACGCGGGAGCGATCAAGCCCGCATGACGGCCCTTGTCCCCCAGCCCGCGCAACAGGTCGATCATCGATAGAACCCGGCCCCGTAGTGAATCTTCGACCGTTTCGCCTTTTTGCCAGTTGGGCTGATATCCGAACCGCTCAGGCTCGGCCTTGATCGGATCAAGCGACTTTGCATGGGCCAGCGCCTGCCGGACCAGCAGCTCGCGCTCGGCATCGCCAAGGTGACGCGGTTGCAGCGATGCACCTGCTGCCAGCGCATGTTCCGTCAATAAACGCAGGCCCAAACCATGGATGGTAGAGACATACGCGCGCTCCACGGCCATGGCCTCGGCGACCAGCCCGTCCGCCAGAAGGCCCGCCCGGATACGCTCGCGCAATTCGCCCGCGGCCGCTTCGGTAAAGGTCACCGCAAGGATGCGTTCGGGTCGTACGATCTTGCGCTTCACCCAGTCAGAAAGCTGGGTCTTGATACGATGAGTTTTCCCCGCGCCGCGCCGGCGGGAACGATGACCAACCCTCGGTCTGAATCTGCTCCGTCCATGGTCATACCTCCTCGATCTGGCGGATGAACGCGGTAACCAGGGTCGAACCATCAGTCAGCGCATAGGGCGTGAACCCTGCTTCTTTCTTGAAAAAACCCTCATCGGCTGAGGTATTGAGCATCACCCGACCGGCCCCTAGCTGCGCAAGCCGTTCGGCAAGCATTGCAACAGCCGCATCATTGACCGTGTCGCCCATGTCGCGGGCGGGAGATCCTTCTGCAGGTACAGGCCCGGAAGTTAGGAGCCCACCATCATTCATCAGGTGATAGGCAATACCGACCTTTCGACCAATCAGCGGGTCCATCCCGTCGCCGTCCCGCCGAAAAGGACGGGCGAGCATGTCACGGTATAGCCCTGCTTGCAGATCCCACCCGGCCTCCATGCGCCTGCGGCGGGCCGATGTGCCGCTTTTCTTGTGATCGACGACAAGCAGCGTACCGTCTGGCAACTCAAGGATCGCATCGGCCTTGCCATGCAGGTTGATGCCATGCGCTTCACCCGCCAGCCAGATTTCGTTGCCGATGATCTTTGCGCCAAGCGCCAGCAGATGTTCGCGCCAGCGCAGCGCCGCTTGAAGGATCTCGCGCTCCAGCCCGCTGCGCTCCATTTCCCAGGATGCGCTACGCAGGAACCCCGCATGGCGGGTCAGCGCACGATCATAGGCCTCTGTAACCGCAGCAGTCAGTTCCGCAGGCTCTGGCACAGGCTGGTCTTTGAGGAATACATGTTCAAACACGTCATGGGCAATGTTGCCTTTGGCCATGACATCGAGGTCCTCGGCCGACCAAGACATGTCGCCAGCCCCAACCTCGTCGAGAAGCCACGCCAGTGGGCTGACGAGAAGCGTTTCCAGCCTTGAGGGTGATTGGGGCTTGCTCGTCCCGTCATCTTTACGACGGAGCGCCAACAGATCGAGGCCGGGGAACGAGAGAGCCTCGGGGAGGTCGTCCGGTTCCGGCAAGGGTGGCAGACGGTTATGTGCCACAGGCCAGTCGCCGGGCGGCAGTCGCGACAGGTCGAGGACGAGCTCATGAGCTTCTTCTATTTCCGATATTGCGCGTGCGATTAGCGAAAGCCCAGCTGAAGGTTGCTGCCGCGCGCCCGACAGATCGCGCCAAGGGATCAGAAACGTCACAGACTCCGCGACTGCCTGAAGCTGCTGGTCAAAGAGGTAGAGGCTTTCAGCCAATCCCTCTGCCCTCCCGCGAAGCTGCAAACCGGTGGCAGTTTGAATTGCAGTGATCTCGCTGTCCAGAAACAGCGGGTTTGCGCGGGGCCGGGTCGGATAGAGACCGTCGGTGAAATCCACGACGATCAGATGTCGGCACTGCCGCCACGGAGTTTCGTGCGAAGCCCACAGGCTGACGCTTCAAGGTTGCGGTCTGGATCGGCACTTGACGGGGATGCAATCTGGATACCGCGCAAGATAGCTTCCCAGTCTGGGCTACCCTCGCCGGGCGGGATCGACAGACGGGCTCGAACCTCGTTCCCTTGCGCAATGCACTCACAGATACGGTCGATCAGGAAACGCAGTTGCGCAAGGCTGCTGGCGGATGACCGAATATCCGTCCAGAGGTCTTTGTGCGCAGGGGTGGGCGACAGGATATCACCGCGAAAGTCACCATTCATAATGCTTTCGGCAAGGTCGCGCCCGGTTTGGGCTGACCATGGCATCAGCGGTGACAAAGCCAGACTCGCAAGGACCATCGCCGGTGTGGGTGTGCGCTTGGCTAACGCCAGTTGAAGTGCTGTTTCACCAACGAGGTCGCGCTCTGGCAGGCTGCCAGGAAGTCCTGAAATCGGCACTCCTTGATCGGCAAAGGCGCGCGCGATCTGGCGCGTATCACCAGCGGCCAGCACGGCAATCTCGCGCGCCGGGATACCACTTTCGATCAGGGCACGCGCACGGGCCGCCGCAAAATCAGAGCAGGCAGCCACATCGCGCAAACCATAAAAGGCGAGGCTGTCATCCTTTGGCGCGGCCTCGATTGCGGCCTCGGCTACTCCGCCCTGCAAAGCGTACAGCCGCGATCCTTCACGCGCCGCGCGCGCCTTGGCGGGGCGCAGCCACGGCCCCAAATTCATCCTTTAGTCTTCCATAAAGCGCCTTCATCGCCGCCGGAGCATGCGGATCGAGTGACCCTTCAACCACCGGCAATGGGTCAAGAAACCGCCCATGCGGCAGGTCCAGAACATGGCGGACCGCGGCCAGCCCCCTCGGGCAAGGCGTCAGCCAGCTTGCGCCAAGCGCGATCAGAGCATCGAGATGTCGTCCTGCCCGGCTGTTGCCCATCGCGCCCACAGACGTCACGCGTAGATGGGCGGTGGCTAGCACCAGACCTTCCAACGTTGCGCTGACGGCCGAGATCGTCTCGACCGGTGCATTGGCCAGGCTCTCTCGCCAGACCGGATGGGGGTCTTCCGCAATAACTCGCCCCGGCGCCCATTCTGGGGCTTCGGGGGCAAGTGATAGTTCTGCGAGACCGGTATCGGTCAGGCGGTAATGCAGGCCGGAGCGGGGATCGGCAACGAGAAAAGGGTAGAACATGGCTTTCGAAATCGCTGCTTAAATTGGAAAATCTAATGGGATTCTATGATGTATCAGTGATTACGCGACCATGCACGTTCTGTCTTATGCGCGCAACAAGTCCAGTTTCGGACGATTGATCCAGTGTTTATCCACCCGGATAAACTTCGAAGAGCTCTTCTGCCGCATCGATATCGAATGAATGCTGCCTGCACTCTCCGGCATCAACCCCTCGGACTGCCCAACCGCCGCGGACGGATACCGTGCGCCCTGACGACAGTCGGCGGGTGTGTGCCGTCCGGAAATACCAGCGGTCCGTCATCCCATACCCGTTCTTTCCTCGACCCGGCTGCCGCTTGGGGTCGAGCGCACGTAAAAGCCTTGTGGAATAGCCTCCTGCACCAGTCCGACGTGCGAGATCAGACCGACGGCCCGGCTGCCCTCTGTCAGCGCAGCAAGAACTTGGATCACCTGATCCAACGTGCCCGCCCCATTCTCGCTGTCGAGGCTCCCGAAGCCTTCATCGATAAAAATTGTGTCCATCCGGATCTTGCCCGAAAGGCTCTCGACCACATCAGCTAGCCCAAGCGCGAGGGCCAGTGCCGCGATAAAGGTTTCGCCGCCTGACAGCGTGGCTGTCGGGCGCGCCTTGCCGGTGTTGATGTCGAAGACCTCGATTTCGAGCCCACGCTTGCCGCGACCGCCAGATGCCTCGAGCCCGCGCGTCAGCCGGTAGCGACCACGTGTCATAGGGTCGAGCCTTATATTCGCCGCCTCGAGAACCTGGTCGAACATTGCACCGATCGCGAAGGTCTCGAGTGTCATCTTGAAATCGTTCTTGCCGTTAGCCAGATCCGCCAGCCCCCGGAGCGGACCGGTCTCGGTTTCAAGCCGCTCGGTTTCGGCCAGCGCCGCCGCAAGCGATTCCTTGAATTTGGTCAGTGACGATACATCTGTTCTCGCTGTGGCGAGTGCAGCGTTGGCCGCGTTCAAGGTCTGGGTGGCGTCTGCAAACGCCAGCTGAAGCGGGGCAAGATCCGGGCGTTCACGATCTCCACAAGCGGCTGTGGCGTTCTGCAATGTCGTGCGAGCCGCGATCAGGCCCTCACGATGATCGGATACCGTCTTCTGGTCGGCATCGAGGGTCGGGAAATGCGCCTTGCAAGCATCATATCCCGCTTTGTCCAGCCCGACCTGGGGCAAGCCGAGCACCAAAATCATCTTGCGCCTTTTTCACGCGCTGTTGCTGCGCGTCGCGCGCCCGCTTTGCTGCTTCCAGATGCTCTTGCGCACGGGTGAGCATTTCACTGGCGGCTCGGTCCTGTTGCGTCGCCACTTCCAGCGCCTCGGACAGTTGCCTTTGCTCTCTTTGTAAAGCCTCCCGTCGAGCGACAACCGCCTCGGGCGTGCGCAGACCTTCCGGCAGGGCTCGATCACTGTGTCCAGCTTGGCGCGAGCGCCGGCAAGATCGGTCTCGGCCTTTCCCGCAGCGGTGCGCGCCGTAGCCTCGGCAGCTTCAGCCTCAGTCAGTTTCAGCTTGAGTTGGGCCAACTGCTCCGCCATCGCGTCTAAATCGACCGCTTCTCCAAGCGCGGCGACGTCGCCTTCAAGCCGTGCGATTTCAACTTCGAGTTCCGCCAACGTGCGCTCAGGACGATCCTGTTCCTCGAGCGCCCGCTTCTTTTCGTCGAGCCGCATTCGAAAATTGCCGAGTTCGCTTTCGGCCCGAACTCTGGCTTCGGAGGCAGTTCTCGCCTGAACCTGCGCACTCCGAAACGCTTCGGTCAAACCAGATTGTTCGGGCGTACCATGGGCAGGCGCGGGATGATCATGGGAGCCACAGACAGGGCAGGGCGCTCCTTCGGTCAACTTTTCGGCCAGAATGATCGCTTGCGTGCGCGAAAGCCGTGCCTCGGCATCTACCAATGCCGCATCAGCGGCTTGCACCGCGTCGGTTCTTGTCGCCAGTTCGTTCGATGCCGCTTCAACATTTCGTTGAGCATCCGCGACAGCCTCTTGCACCTTAACATGCGCCGCTGCCTTGACTCTTTCTCGGTTGACCTCGGCCAACTCACCGGTCAGCTGGCCTCGCACCGTTTCGGTCTTTCGCGCTTGATCAAGTGCCAGATCGGTCGCATCGCGCTGAGACTTGAGCTTCTCTCGGGCATCTATGGCCTCGGCCAGAGCCTTCTTCGCCGAACCTTCGTCCTTCGCGGCGTCGTCAAACGCGCTTCTAAGATCCGCTGCCTGCCCGACCTGGTTCTCGATCGCCTCCAACCTTGTCAGGTCAGCCTGAACTTTCTGCCGCCGCTCCTCGCCCGACTTTGCCTCAACAAGTTTCTTTTCCGCTACCTCCTGCGCGCCGGCGGCGATGTTGAGTTCCGCCTCGGCCTTCGTGACAGCCTTCACCGCATTCCGGCTTTCCTGCTCTGCATCGCGCCAAGCGTCTCAAGATCACGGACCTGCAAGGCATTCCGGACAGCCTCAATCCGCTTGGCCAGTTCTTCGACCTCGCCCGCTTTCCTTTCTAGATCATCGAATGCCTGCTGTGCCGTGTCGACAGCAGAAAATGCCTTTTCGACTTGCTCGCCTTCGGTCAGAGCTTTGCGCGCGGCTTCGTTGGCCATCTCCGCGCCGCGCTGAATGCCTTGCTTTTCTTCGACTTTGGCTTCGGCTGTGGCAATTCCGAGTTCCAGCGCTTCGGCGCTCTCAAAACCACGTTCCTCAAGTCGAGCCACGTAGAGAGCGCGCTGGTCGCGCAACGATCGTTCTGCCTCTGAGGCTTCTTCCTTCAGCCGTGCGGCGAGATCGCGATAGATCTTCACGTCGAAGAGATCCCGCAATATCTCGACCCGCGCATCCGTTTTTGCGGCTAGGAACGTCTCGAACTTACCTTGCGGCAAGAGCACGATCTGTCGAAACTGATCAGCCCCGTACCCAAGCAGCGCCTCGACCTGCTGCCCCTACTAGCGAGACCTTCTTTTCCGCAATCACACTGCCAGATTGACTCGGACTAAGAATGTCCACCGGAATCCCGGTGACGTCGAATAACGAGGCTTCCGATGCGTCCTCAGTGGTCCCTTCACCGCGTGCCTTCGGACGTTCCTGCGCCGGACGACGGCGGATCAGGTAGGTCTTGGCGCCCAGCTCAAAGACAAATTCAACTTCGGTAGGTAGATCCGACGCGGCGTGATCCGAGCGTAGTGAACGTGGTTCTTGATCAGTCTTGGTCGGCGCCCCGAATAGCGCGAAGGACATCGCCGAAAACAGCGTCGACTTTCCCGCGCCGGTCTGACCATAAATCCCGAACAGACCCGTCTCCAGCGCAGACCGGAAATCGACTACCTCGGTTGTCGCAAATGGCCCGAAGGCTTGAAGCGATAGGCGAATGGGTCTCATGTCTGCTCCTCCCCGGAGGTTACCGCGTGGAGCTTTTCTGCGATGATCGCGACTTCGGTGGCGTTTGGTTCCCGGCCGCGCACAACCTTCACGAAGTCGTCAATCATCTCGATTGGCGTGACCGCGGTCCGTCCGCTGCCGAGCGCCTTGGTCTCGGCAGCGCGCTCCTGCCGGGCATAGGTCAGATTGCAAGCATTGGGATAGGTCGCGCGTAACCGTTTCATCGGATCGATCAGAGGGTTTTCATCCGTCAGGATAGCCTGGATGAAATCGTCAGACGGCGTTCCTTCCAGAAGATCCGAGAATGCCCCAGTAAGCGAGCGCACTTGCCGGATCGGACGGAAAGCTACGGTACGGATCTCGACCCCTTCAGCTTTAAGATCGACGACTGTCATGGATTTTTCATTTCCCGCCTCGTCGAAACCGAAAGCAAGCGGTGCGCCGGAGTACCGAATATGGCTCGCGCCCACTACCTGCGGCTTGTGCAAATGCCCCAGTGCAACATAGTCCGCCCCATCGAAGACATCGGAGGGGAACAGTTTCTATGCCTCCGACTCGCGTCAGGGCGCGCTCGGTCTCGCCGACAGCACCACCCGCGACGAAAGCATGGGCCACGACGACCCAACGCGCTCCATCAGGCACCTGCCTCCTTGCCGCAGCGATCTGGGCGGCAACTACCTCCGCCGGCGCATTAATGCTTTCATCCCTGAACACCTCGCGTGCGGCGTATTCATAGGAAAAGGGCAGTGCGGAAAAGGCGACCTCGCCCTGCGCGTCACGCAGCACCAGCGGCGCTTCCACCGCATCGGCAATCCCCCGCACCAGCACACGAGACGCGGTGGAAAAGACAGACATAGCCTCGATCCTGTCGCCAGAATCGTGGTTTCCAGAGATCATCACCACAGCGGCTTCGGTCTCCTCTGCTACACGCTTGAGGAAGCGATTGAACTGCCGGATCGATGAATTGGGCGGAGAGGCACGGTCAAAAACGTCCCCCGCGATGACAAGAACATCAGCTCGTTCGACCACAAGCGCTTCAAGGATCTGACCCAGGATAACCTCATGATCCTCCTCGAGGCTCAACCCCATGAACTGCCGCCCCAGGTGGAGATCTGCCGTATGAAGTAGTCTCATGTCGCACCGTCATTTATTACACATGCAAAAATTATATGGACAATTGTAGAGAGTCAAGGTATCCTTCTCCCATGCCCTTCGAAGACCTCAAACACGCCCAACGTGCGCGCCTGGAGTATCTCGACAGATTGTTTTTCTGGGACGGGGCGGCGACTCGCGCTTCCTTGATCAAGCGTTTTGGTATTTCGAATGCACAGGCCGCTCTCGATTTTCGGGCTTACCTCGCTGAAGCGCCAAAAGACGCACTGCATTATGATGCGTCGTCGCGCCAATACCTCGCCCATGACAGCTTTGAACGGCTCAGTGGCAAGGCGTCCTCGATGGAGTTGGAGCAACTCTTGGTTGGCGCACCATTTTCCGCATTCGATAGATTGCCAGATTTGCAACGCACTCAGGACCTGCGTGTCTTACGGCCGCTCTACCGTGCCTTCAGGGGCGAAAGAGGCAACGAGTATCGTTTATCAATCGATGCGAGATCCAGAACCGATGACTCGCTGGATTGCACCTGTTCGGTTCGCTTCTGATGGCGTTAGGCTTCACGTACGAGCCTGGTGTTTTGAACGTGAGGGTTTCCGTGACTTCCATCCTGCTCGCATAGACCCTGATCAGTCTTTCGCAAGAACCAAGCCAGCCGAGGCAGTGCCCCGAGATGACGATTGGTTCACTTGGGCCATCCTGAAACTCAAACCGCATTCAAGATTGACTGAGGCGCAGCAGCGCGTGGTCCGCATTGAATTTGGGTTCACCTCAGATGTGCTTGAGGCCAGAACCCGGAAAGCACTTGAGTTCTACACGGAACGCCGGTGGGGTCTTGAGCAAAAGGAACCTCGCCTTGAACGGGTCTCTATCGACTATGTCCCAATGACCGAGGAAGAGATCGATGCAAATTGATATGCGCCGTATTGATCCCTCCCTTAATATGAACCGGTTCTATTCGATGGAGCTGACCAAAGACCTCTTCGGCCAACACGGCGTCCATCGGCAATGGGGTCGCTTTGGGACTTGGGGGCGACATCGGCACGATTGGTACGCGACAAAAACCGAGGCTGAATCTGCGCTTTCCGATCTGGTCAAACAGAAGCTGGCGCGCGGTTATCTGATCAAACTGCCAGTGACAGAAGGCCAGGGAGTCTGAAATGTCATCGTTTGGGAAATGGTCGCAACAAGGTGTTCCCAAGAAAGGCTGGGCATGCATCGGATTTGAGGATCTTGGTGAACCCTCCACCCAATGTGAAATGTGCGAAAACCAGGACATCCGGTATGTTCACCAGATGCAGCACCCTGACTATCCGCACATTCTGGAGTGCGGCTGTGTTTGTGCTGGCAAGATGGAGGAAGATTACGCGGCCGCGTCTAAACGGGAATCCGACAGCAAGAACTTGACCCAACGGCGCGCGCGCTGGCTGACACGAAAATGGAAAGTCTCGCAAAGCGGAAATCACTACCTGAAAACGGACGGCTTCCACATTGTGGTCTTCCCGAAGGGCAGCAAATGGAGCGGAACGATCACCCGGTTAGGCACTGGGGTCTCAACTCAGGCCCGCCGCCTCTACGATACCCAAGATAAGGCGAAGCTTGGTGCCTTTGATGGCATGATCTGGCTAAAAAGCCACTAAGGGGTCTGTCGGTTTGCCAAGGGTTTCCTGCGTGCCTTGAGTGGTGGATCGAGTTGTCATCTTTATCAATGCGAAACATACGCCTTATCCCTCACCATTTCGCACATAGGTCACGTAGAAACTTGATAATTCGGTGCTCTTGCAAACGGTCTCCAAGTGAAAACCCATCCTTTCTGATGGGTGCTTGGAAAATATCGAGGCCACGATCCAGCACGATTTTCCAGCCGGTGTCGGTGACGATATCGCGGGCATGCGCGGTGCCTGTACCATCGAACGTCCAGGTGAACTCAACGCCTGAACCGACGCAGGCGTCTGTGATTGAATCCAGCAATTCACGTTGTTTCGCGACGTTACCGTCATCAGGACCGGTTACAAGATGAACGCTGATCTGGTCCTCGGGCGACTTGCGCCGAATGACCATTTCGACGAACTCCATCATGTTTCGGATCTGGTAGAAGAACCGCACATAGGGGGTCCGTCACGATAATCTTGGATGCGCCCGCAATGTACGGGCCAAAGAGGCGATCGTAACTGATACCCTTCCGATCCTCAGTGAAGACGTGATGCCCTTCTTCCAGAGCAGGTTTTACGTCTGTCTTGGCCGCAAGAGCGGGCTCCGCCAACGTGCCGGAAGCTGATCCCGTTGCACCAACGTCCGAAGCGACATCGCCACCATCAGCCGGCGTGTCGGTTTGTTCCTGTTCTTTGGGGTCCAGCGCTGGCTTGAGATGGTAGAACTGTGGGTATTCTTCTTCCTCGACCGTCGTCACTCGCCGCTTGGTGCCGTCGGTTCCGAGATAGTGGAAATCGACCTCGGGATAGGTACTGTCGATGCGCGCCAACTGGTCTTTGACCCGCTTGCGGCTTTCCATGGCTAGGCGCAGCAGCTCTTCGACATCTTCCGCCGTCTCCCCGCCATTCGGAAGATCAGCTTTAGAAGGCCCGACATCGTCTTGTAGATCGCATCCCGGTCCCGCGTGGAAATCTTCTCGCTGATTTTGAAGTGCTGGTCCGGCCGGTGCGAGAAATCCTCCTGGCGTAGGTGACGCAAGATTTCGGCAAGATAGTCAACGATGAAGCCGTAACCCTTGGTGAACATCTCGCCGCGGATAACGTCGATTTCCCAACCAGGTAGATAGGCATGCAGGCGGTCGATGAAGGCCGAGTCGTGGAACTGCGGCGGCAGGGCCTCAAAGAGGTCGCTGTTCTTAAGCATAAACGGCACGTTGTGGTCGGTGTTACCCACAAACGCGAAACTGGCCTCGGCCCCCATCGGGTTCACCCCCCGGGAGAAGGTCTTGTTGGCCATATAGTTTTTCATGATGTCGACGAGAGCTTTGTTCGCCGTCTTTTCTCGACCAGCGAATTCATCGAAGGCCACGACATCCCAGTAGCCGACAAGGCCAATGCGACCGTTCGAGTTGTTCACGAAGAGCTTCGGGATCGTCACCTCGCCACCCGAGATCAGCTGACCGTGCGGCGAAAACTCCGAATAGATATGCGACTTGCCCGTCCCCTTGGGGCCAAGCTCGATGATGTTATAGTTCCGTTCCACGAAGGGGATCAGGCGCATCAACTGCAAGAGCTTCGCCCGACGCCCAAAGGCCTCCGGGTTAAAGCCGATGCTCTGCATTAGAAGATCGATCCAATCGTCCGTGCTGAAATTGCCTCGTGCCTCGCGGTAGCCCTCGTAGTCGACCTTGGCGATCTGAATGGGCTTGATGGTCTCGAGGATCCACGGCGAGATGCGCGCATCTTCCGAGAACTCGTATTGCACATCTGCAATGCACCAGACGCCCGTCACGAGCAGTTTTGGGTGTGCCTTGATCGTGCCGCTATCGACCGCGACCTTCTTAATGCCGAGGTTGTCAAAGGTAGCCTCGTAGCTGTCGGTCTTCTCATTCAACGACACGCTGATCTGGTCGATGACCTTGTAGCGCCCCTTTTCCTTGATCGTTGACTGGATAAGCCCGGCTTCGCTGCGGTGGACATAATGCTTGCGCAGGATTTCTTTGACGGTCTCGATGCCAGTCGCGATCGACGCCTCGTCGTCTGTGGCGCAATACTGGCCGAGGAGATACTCGAGCACGTAGGTCGGAACGATCGCGTTGCCCTTGACCGCCTTCACAAGGTCCTTGCGTACGACAAAGCCCGCGAAATGTTCATTGATCCTAGCGTCGAGATCACTCATGGGCCTGCTCCTCAAAAGTCAAAATCTGTTGTGATGCCACGTTTCAACTGGAAGCGATGGCTTGTGTAGTCCTGATAGTGGCTTGTCTTGCCAACCCGCTCGCGCAATTTCAGGAATACGTCTTGGTTGTTGAATTTGTCCGCCTCCCGCGACAGCAGGAACTTCCGGGGCATTTCGCGCTCACGCGCGTTCTCGGATGTGAAATCGAACTGTAGAACATGCTCGTCTGAAATCAGTGTGTCATCGGCGGCATAGATCCCCGCCACCAATTCGCGCGCCTGCATCTTCTCGGATACCGGTTGCGCCTGGTAGAAGATCACCGCCGTTTGCCCAGACGTGATCTGGCTGCGACCGGATACAATTATCTGCACCTCAACCTGGTTCACATCCGCCTCGCGCTGTTTGCCGACACGAATGACAGGGATGACGATTTCCTGCAGCGACGCGCCACCATGGACAAACCGACTTCCCGCGCCTTTGACCCGAAGACGGTTGATAGAGTTCGGGGATCAGGACATCGAGGTCGCCAGTGAGGCCCAGGTTGACCGAGGAGAATTTCTTCATGCCTGCGGTCCCATGAAGGCCACGACCGACGACGAACCGACGGTTCCGCATCAGGATTTCGTCGCCTTTGGGATCGGCAACTGCGAAGTCGCTCTCGTCAAGCGCTCGGTGCTGGTAGAGGAAGCCGTGATCCGCCGTGATTAGGATATTCGAAAAGTTTGCCGAGGTCAGCTTTCGAACGAGTTTAGTCAGCTCTTCGATCGCGTCTTCGGCAGCCTTAGGCAGCTGATCCTCGGTCTGGAGCTTGTCCCCGATCGCGTCGATCAGGTTGTGATAGATGTAGACCACGTCGTTGTCGCGGAAGAGCTCTTTGCCCTCATCGACACGCATATCCAGGACATCGCGCGCCAGGAGGGCCTTGGTACGATCCCCTGCGCGCCCGGTTGCCAAAAGCTTTTCGCGCGCGGCGAGGCCTTGAGTGCTTTCCCCATCCGACAAGACAGAACCCCTGCCCATCGGCCGCAAATGACAGGCCCCCGGTTTGGCAAAAGTGCTGCCATCCCAAGCTGTGTATAGCTCGGAAGCGCGCTGATCATGGGCTTCAGTTCTGCGTCAAACCGGTTCAGCGCCCGTATGCGGCGCAGGCATTCCTCGGCCACCTCAAAGCGCAAAGCATCCGAAATGATGACCGCAACCTTCTGGTCCTTGCGGCGGAACTCTGCGGCCTGCTCGAAATAGAAGGCGCTTTGGCGTGGGTATCCGGGAATGGTCCAATCGGTCAGCCCTGCGACCTGATCCTGCCAGGCATCGTTCAGCTTCAAGAGGTAGCTGTTGGTGTATCTGTTCTCGACCGCATCGTAGAGTTCCGAGAGTAGTGAGGCATGGCCGCTGCGCTGCATATGGTAGATGAATTTGCGATAGAGCTGGTCGAGCTTGTACCAGCTGCTGACATACCGCTTCACCCCCTCGGCAGGGCTCGTCATCCCCAGATTGGCCTCGGCCAGCGCCTGTTGGAATTCAGTCGCAAAGCCGATCGCCTGATAGATATCCTCGTAGGCACTATACCAATGGCTCTGCCGGCGCTCACGGACCCATTTCAGCACCTCGGATGCGCTCACGGTCTGGGTCGACATCGCATGAACAAGCTGTCGGATGACGTGGCGATCGATTTCCTCGAAATGGTCGACCGCCATAACCGACCGGAAATCGCGCTTGGACAGATCTTCCGGGATCTTCAGCAGGCCCCTGATAGCGTGCGGCCAGCGTCTCGAAAGCTTCTTCCCAGTGGCGGTTGTTCTTCCAGCGGCGGAATACCAGCAGTGCTTCGGCGTTCAGCTTGCCATCTTCGCCGAGCGCCCGCAGATACGCCGACTGGAAGAGCGTGATCGCAAAGTCCTCGAAGTCGGGCTCGTCCGGCTGATAACCATAGGCATTTCCGACCTGCTTCCAAAACACCTCCATCAGGCCCGAACGCTCGATGAGCCGCATTGCATCATCGCGACCATCAGCCAGCTCGCCCAACAGCGCCTCGACCACAGTATCAAGTCCACCTTCGGCGCCAGCACAGACCGCAAGCATGCGCAGCCGAACCTGCGATTGGGGTATCCGCGGCATGCAAAAGCCGTTTCAATTCCGCCACCCGCGCCTTGGAGCGGTAGAACTCCATATGATCGCGCACGACGTTTTCAAACTGCGGTGGCAGACCCAACTCGCTCAGCCAGCTCGCCGCCTGATCCGCCTTGAACACTGCGGTCGCCAACTGCAGGTCCAGCAGCCAGTTCGCCGCGCTCAAAGGCTCTGGCCCGTCATGGAACACCAGAAACTTCGCCTTCGGCTCTTGACGAAGCATCCGGTATTTCAGCCCGAACTGGTTGTTGGCGATTTCCACCTTGGTCACCTCAGCCAGATCGAGCGCATCAAACTCTCCCCGCATGTCGCGCGCGGCGTCATACCAAAAGACGATGCGGTGCTCGTCGAAGAGGCGTCTTAGGCTGGCGGTAATGCGGTCAGTCATCCTTGGCCTCTAGTCCGGGGATCTTCTTCAGCGCCGCGCCGAACTTCGGATAGTTCGCCTTCACCCCGTCATCGAGGTCGATCTCGATCTTGGCCTGCGCCAGCGGGAAGACGACATCGCGCTCCCATTCGTTCAGCTCGTCGATCTGCTTGGCGATGGTGCCTGCGGCATTTTCGGCCTTGGTACGCTGGCCCTGGCTGGCGCTCGGGTCGTCCGACAGCTTCTCAAGCCGGCCGCGCTCCCCTTCCAGCTTGCTGATGAACTCGCGCAGGTAGTCGTTGAGGATGACCGAGACGGTGTCGCCGCGGTAGCGGTGCATGTAGATCAGCGCGTTGAACGTCCCCTTGGGGGAGGAGACCATCCAGTAGATCGGGCGCTTTTTGTAGCGCTTCACGTGATCGGCGTAGAAATCCTTGGTGAAGTATTTGCGGATGTCGCGGCCCAAGGCGTCCTCGAGATAGCGCAGGTTCTCTTGGAAATGTGCCTCGCCGAAGGTCACGCGCAGGAACAGGCGGAAGCGTTCGGTGATGTCGTCGGGGAACCAGTCACTGTCGAGCACGGGGATCACGTTGTCCGCGTCGGGCATGAAGCTGGGCTCGGGAATGCGGGCAAGGTAATCCTCCAGCCGCTCGCCTTGATTGGCGAGGATCAGGCCCGGCGCGTCGAGGCTGTAGCGCCCGAACATGCAGCCAACGGCGTAGGACAGGAACTCGGCCATGGTGTCGGCGCGCAGGCGGACCTCGCGATCTTCCTCGCTGCCCTTTACGCCATAGCGATAGGCGGGGTTGCAGGTGAGGGTGATCTCCTCGATTGGCACCTCAGGGGTCAGCTCGTCTTGCAGGCCATAGGCGTCGATGAAGATGCGGTTGTTCTCTTCCTCCAAGGCTTTCATCTCGTCCGTCATGGACTGCCAATGGGCGCGGAGGGTGGCGTAGCTGTCCGCCAGCGTCTCGCCGCGATGATCGGGCGAGAGCAGCGGCAGCGTGGTGAAATCCCAGGACGTTTCGTAGGCGTCCCAGTCGGATCGAGCTATAACTTCTGCTTCAATTGTAATCTGTTCAGCTTGAGATCGGTCGCCTTCAAGAAGTGGAAATTCCGCGAAATCGCCCGCTTTGAAGTGCATGGTCGGATTCAGTATCGAGGCGATGTATGTGCCAACCTGCGAATTGCAGATCGCGGCACAAAGGTGCCGATCATCGGTATTTGATCTGTTGAACGCGCTGAGACCGGTTGCGTCGAAGATGAAGCCACTTGGAAATAAGCGCGCTGACAGGCCCTTAGTTGTAATATCTGACCAAGAAATTGACGGACGGAAAATGAAATCAAGATTGAAGTTGTGGGCCCATATCCTATCTCCTGATGGATGAAGGCGAGTTTGCAATTGCCGACCATCATCGGCCCAATCAACGACGAACTCGTCGTTACCAAACCACTTTCTTTTCTCGCCGCCCTTATTGTAGGGGAACCACTTCGCACCCGATTGGACGGCTTCTTCTCGCGACGTAGCGTTCCTACAGACACGAGCAGAGTTTACTTCGAAGGAATATCGAACATAGTCTTCATTTTTCCCAGTCGTTAGACCCTCACGCGCCTCGAGGACGCTGTCGAAATCTGGCGCTGTATCGAAAACTGCTCGAAGCTCTGGCGACACCCAATATGCAAGAGGATCGCCCGGTATCTTCTTGAAATCCTGCTCTGAAGCGGTGAAGCGCAGGTTAGATGATAAATCCGAAGCAGCGGCTTGAAGGCTCTCAAGCTTTTCTGCTTCAGATCTGCCATCGGTCAACCGAATAAATGTCGCGTGGTGTTCCGGATTTACTGAGGTCGTCAATACAAAAGCGGTAGTTGAGACAACTTCACCACCAATCGAGTCGAAGGCCCGTTCGCCAAGGTGTGCCATAGAGGATATATGCGATCGCGCGTAAATCATCTCGCGAAAAGCCTGAAAACGGCTAATGAACATCCAGTTCTGCATCGTAATCATGGCCACAGATCCAGCCTGACGACTCAGAACCAAGTTTCGCTCAACGAATGCTGAGAATAGATCACGCTTTGAGCTTTTGTAGTTCTTTCCGAGCCATGACTTCAGTTCAGAGTTCGCATTGCTTGCCCCCATATACGGCGGATTGGCCACCACCACGTGATACTTCGGCGACAGCGCCTCGGCCATGCGCAGCACGGCGATGACGCGCTCCTGCACCTCTTTCAGCAGCAGGTCGCCACCAAAATCCCGCGCCTCGACAACCCGCAGCGTCTCGGCCGGGTCGCGCAGTTTCGGCACGATCAGCGAGCCGAAGTTCTTGGCCTGCTCGAACTGGCCCAGCGTCTCGCGCAATTCATCGGTGAACAGATCCTTGCCCACCACGGCGGCCATGTCCTGCATCTCGGCCTCGGTAAAAGCCACGTTCTGCAATACGCAGATGTCAGGCTTGGCTCCATCCGCAGGAACCGCCGCCGCCCCAACCGCGCCGCCGCCTTCATCGCCAGCGCAAAGGCCGCCAGCGCCCCCGCGCGGTCGTCAATCTCCACCCCCGTCAGGTTGTGCGTCAGGATTTTGCTGGGGATCTCGGTCGCGTCATAGCCCTCTTCCTCGTAGATGGCGTAGAGCAGGTCAAAGGCATAGGTCAGCATGTGCCCCGAGCCCGCCGCCGGATCGCAGATGCGGATATCTTCGGGTTTGTTGATGCGCAGGAAATCCGTCTCGGGCTCTTCCGGCGCGATGTAGTAGTCCATCTTCGCCGCCAACCCGCTCTGCGGATTGTTCAGCAGCCAGAGCCGCCCCCAGCGAGTTCTCGACCAGGTAGCGGACGATCCAGTGCGGGGTGAAGAGCTGCGTCGCGGCGGGGATGTTCTCGGCCGTGATCTTCTGGTTCTTCTTGAGACCC
>LLEO01000018.1_pt1 | contig 34213 bp, 40 predicted proteins | sample 595861 | NCBI WGS metagenome assembly LLEO01 (sample SAMN02919315, study PRJNA255460) | bioreactor metagenome | biome: chemostat; feature: culture 2012_25.1; material: sediment; isolation source: day35 25degC chemostat 2012 inoculated with Wadden Sea sediment taken from... | place: Germany: Bremen ... | reverse complement strand
GGGCAAGGCTGCCGCCAAATCCACCAATCGCGGTGCGCACGCCGTCGAGGATGACGATATCGGACATGTCTGGATCTCCTGTTTTAGGTTGGCAGCACTGTGCCGCAAAGCAGAAGGCCTGTCTTGTGTAACGCTCCGTCAGAGAGAGCGAGATCAGCTTTCGACGGTGGTGCCGGGGTCCAGTCTGTGCAGCAGACCGGTCAGTGCCTCGCGAAAACTGGCATCTTCCGCACCCAAAAGCGTCGACAGCTGCGCCTCATAATCGTCGGCAATGGGGGCCAAGGCCTCGATCATCGCGCGCCCCTTGTCCGTCAGGCTCAGCTCGACCAGACGGCGGTCCGTGGGGTTGATGGTCTTGGTGACATAGCCCGCTGCCTCAAGCCGAGACGCCGCCCGGCTAACCTTGGGCTTGTCCATGTCCACCCGCTTGTGGATCTCGCGCACGCTAACGCTGTCGGCTTGGCTCAGATGCGCCACGACCCGCCATTCGGACACCGAAATCCCATAGGCCTCGCGGTAGTGTTTGGCAAACTCCGCGCTGACACGGCTGGACAGAACAGCAAGCTGATACGGTAGAAAATCGTCAAGTTTAAAGCTGGTCACGCCTGAGCCTTTCGGGTTTTTCCACAGATTGCCCCGACACGTGCGCCAAGGCAAGCCAAAGCCCATTTGCGCATTTTCTTGCCACAAATATCCTGGGGTGAGCCCGCTAGGGCGAGGGGCAAAGCCCCTCAGGCTCGCGGTAGCAGCCACCGACGCCATTAAACCCACTTGGCCATCGGCGGCAAGCTCATCAGAACCGCATTGGCGTCATGCCCGGTGGCCAAGCCAAACTTGGTGCCTCGGTCATAAACCAAGTTGTACTCGGCATAGAGCCCCGCGATGCACCAGCTGCGTGTCCTTGTCGGCCTCGTCCCACGGTGTGTTGCGACGTTTTTCTGTCACCGGCAGGAACGCGGGCAGGAAGGCGCGGCCGATGTCTTGGGTCAGGGCGAAGTCGACCTCCCAATCTCCGGTGTTACGGTCATCCATGAAAATCCCGCCAACACCACGCGCGCGGCCACGGTGCGGGACAAAGAAATACTCGTCCGCCCATTCCTTCAGCTTGCCGTAGAGCGTGGGATCATGGGGATCCAGATGCTCTTTCTGAACGTTGTGGAAATGCGCGGTGTCCTCGTCATACTCAATGCAGGGGTTCAGGTCCGAGCCACCGCCGAACCACCACGCGCCGGGGGTCCAGAACATGCGGGTGTTCATGTGTACCGCCGGGCAGTGCGGGTTTTGCATGTGTGCCACCAGCGAAATGCCCGAGGCCCAGAAACGCGGATCATCTTCGATCCCCGGAACACCACGCGCTGCCATTGCCTGCTGTGCCGGTTTGCCCAGTGTACCGTAAACGGTCGAGATGTTGACGCCCACTTTCTCAAACACGCGCCCGCCGCGCATGACGCTCATCAAGCCGCCCCCGGCATCTGATCCGTCATCCGACTGGCGGGTGGTTTTCGTGACCTCGAAGCGTCCGGCAGGTTGATCTGACAGGGGGCCGTTCGTCTGGCTGTCTTCGAGGGCTTCGAAGGCGGCTACGATCTGGTCGCGCAGCTCGTGGAACCACTGGCTGGCGCGTGCTTTTTGATCGGTCATCTGGTCGGTCATTGGGGCTCCGGGTGTCAAAGATTACGGCTTTCCGATCAGCTATCAAAGCTGGGCGGGTTTGGCAAAAGGCAGGATGTCGCGTGGGTCGCGTCGTTAGTGCGCCGGGTTGCCCACCACGTCCAACAGGCTGCGCCCGCCATCGACCTGCAAAATATGGCCGGTCATAAAGCTTGACCCTTCCGAGGCCAAGAACTGTACAGCGTCTGCGATTTCCGACGCCGAGGCGATCCGCCCAAGAGGCGTGCCCCCGATGATGTCTCCGCGGGTCTCGGGGTTTGCGCGGATGGTGTTGCGCAGGCTTGCGCTCATCAACGATCCAAATGACACGGCGTTCACGCGGATGCGGTTGGGGGCAAGCGCCACGGCCAAGGACCGGGTCATCTGATCCACCGCCGCCGAGGCGATCGAATAGGCCATCAACCCCGGTTGCGTGCGGGTCGACGCGATCGAGGACAGGTTCACGATGGCCCCCAGCGGGGTTTCGGTGTCGTCCTCGTCCAGCTCCTGGCCTTGCAGGATCATGCGCTTGGCCACCAGTTGGCTAAGGCGCAGGCTGGTCATCAGGTTCTGATCCAGCAAAGACGCGACGGATTTGTCATCCACGTCTAAAGGGTCCGCCAGCGTCACCTGACGCGAGGCGTTGATCAGAATGTCCACCCGCTCGAACGCATCGATCGTGGCCGACAGCAGGTTGGCGATGGTCAGTTTCTCGCGTAGGTCGCCTGCGAAAATGCGGGTGCTTCCGGCCTCGTCGCTGTTCTCGTCGGGGTTCGGGCCCCATTCGTCCAAAAGTCCAGCCTCGTCCATATCAGCGCACACAACATTGGCGCCGTGATCGGCAAAATGGCGGGCGATGGACAGGCCGATACCGTTGGCGGCGCCGGTGATGATGGCGGTCTTGCCTGCGATGTTGAAGGACATGATGTCTCCTATCTCGGGGCGATTCCCCGCGCCAGACTAGCGGAAGTTACCGCGTCACGCGATGAGGTTTCAGCCCCGCCAACAGCTTGAAGCCGGGGGTGCCGCCCAGATCCTCGACCACGCGGAAATATTTGGCCAACGTGTCTTCGTAAGGAAGATGGCGGTTGGCCACCATGACAAAGCGGCCCGAAGGCTTCAGGATGCGTGCTGCCGACTGGATAAAGGCCTGACCCAGTTCGGGACGACCCGTGCGGCTGGTGTGAAACGGCGGATTCGAGATCACAACGTCATAGGCTGATCCGGCGTGAACGCAGTGGCGTCATCCCACAGGAACCGCACGCGCGGATCGTCGATGTTGCGCCGCGCGCAGTCCAGCGCGATCTTGTCGGCTTCGATCAGCTCCAGCGTCTCGACGCCCTCGCGCGACAGGATGTGGCGCGACAGGTATCCCCAGCCCGCACCCAGATCGGCGACGCGGCCATTGATGGCATCGGGCATGACGGCGGCCAGCACCTCGGATCCTTATCGATCTTCTCGCCGAGAAAACGCCGGGGCGGGTGATGAACCCGTCGGGCAGGGTGATGTCTTGGGCTTCCCATTCCGGCGCATCCAGAGTTTGGAACCAGACGATCTTGCCATGTGCCTTGGATAGGTTGCCCAGCAGGTTCGCGCGTTTCTTCAGCGCCTTCAGATGGCTGTCCATACCGTCCGTCTTTTGACCGTCCAGAATGACCAAACCACCATCCGTGGCGCGATTGGCGGCATGAAGCCAGGCCTGTGCCAGCGCTTTCGATCGGGGCGCACAGACCAGCGCGGCGGCAAAGCCTGCGTCGGGCAGGTCGCTGACGACCTCGTATCCGCGCGCGATCCAGAATTGCACATCGGGATAGAAATGGCTGTAGATCGTCACACGATCCTTCGGCAGCGCAAAGATGTCGTGATCCGGCGTCGGGCCAATCACCAGAATGCCGCCATCGTCCGGCAGCGTAATCAACCCCTCTTCAAGGGCATTGGACAAACGTGTTTGAAGCATCTCAGACCCCGCGCGCGGCGGTCATTCCTTTTCCATGGTGCATTGCAGCGGATGCTGGTGTTCGCGTGCCAGCTGCATCACCTGAGTGACCTTGGTTTCGGCAATCTCGTACGAGAAGACGCCCGCCACGGCCAGCCCCTTCTTGTGCACGGTCAGCATCAGCTCGAACGCTTGCGAATGGTTCAGGCCGAAGAAACGCTCCAGCACCATGACGACAAATTCCATCGGGGTGAAATCATCGTTCAACAGCAACACCTTGTACATCGGCGGGCGCTTGGTCTTGGGCTTGGTTGCAACCGCAAGGCCGGTGTCACCGTCATCATCGGGACGGCCCGAGGACAGAAGGGGGGATGTTGTCATGTCGACATCGCTCCGTGGGTTGCAGTCAAAGGCATCCGGGACACTCAATATAAGGCTTGCCCGTTGTTAGAAAAGGGGCTGGGCCATGTGCGTCCGGAACCGCTCATACAAAAAGAGGGCGAAAGTCTCAACATTTGGTTTCGCAGACCCGCCGGGATGCGGCAAATTCGCGGGTCGAGCAGCCAGGCGGAGCAGCAGCGCGTGCGTAGATCTAGTAAGTGCAATGGTCAAACCCTCAATATCTAGCGGCTGGCGGGGTGCCGTGGCGCTCAGGACACGCAAGCGGGCTAAGTAATTAAGCGGTTTCCCAAACGATTTCCGCGTGCTAGCCTGAAAAAAAACAAATCAGCTGGGCAAAAAAAGATCCGGCGATTGAGGCAGAAAAGGTAACCGTCGTGATGACGCGTTTTAAGCAGTTGGCCCGTTTCGGGCTATTTCTCGCAGTTATTGGCTGTTTGGTGGCGCTTGCCCCATACGTGCACACGCCGCGCCCTATGCGGCGATGGTGATTGATGCGCGTACCGGCAAAGTGCTGCACGCCCGAAACGCAGACACCCGGTTGCATCCTGCATCCCTGACCAAAATGATGACGCTTTATGTGGCGTTTGAGGCGATCAAGCATGGCGAGATTTCGGCCGACACGGTCGTGACCATCTCGCCAAGGCGGCTTCTGAACCGCCGTCGAAGCTGGGGCTTCGTGCAGGCCAGAAGATCAAGCTGCGCTATCTGATCCGCGCTGCTGCCGTGAAATCCGCCAACGATGCCGCCACCGCAATCGGCGAGGCGATATCGGGCTCGGAAGCCGCTTTCGCGCGTCGTATGAACCGCACTGCCAAGGCGCTGGGCATGACGCGTACGCATTTCAAGAACGCGCATGGGCTGACCGAAAGCGGTCACCTGTCCACCGCGCGGGATATGACCACGCTGGGCCGTCACATTTTTTATGACCACCCGGATTACTACAACCTGTTTTCGCGTCGCTCGACCGATGCTGGTGTGAAAGCGGTCAACAACACCAACCGTCGTTTTCTGAACAGCTATAAGGGTGCTGACGGCATCAAGACGGGCTATACCAATGCCGCCGGTTTTAACCTGGTAGCCTCGGCTGAACGTGGGCAAGAGCGGATTATCACGACCGTTTTCGGCGGGCGTTCAACCGCGTCGCGTAATGCCAAAGTGGCCGAGCTGATGGACCTTGGTTTCCGCCGCGCGCCCAGCCATGCCGCCGTTCGTAAACCTGCGCTACCTGTGTATGCGGGCAATGTCGGAGGGGACATCCCGGCCGAGCCCGGTGCCGCGGGCAAGACCATTCGCCTGATCACAGCCGTCAAACGCAGCCCACGCCCGGCACCCCGCCCCGGTGCGGCGCAAGAACCGGTCATCGACACCCAACTGGCGAGCCTGACCGACAGCATCAAAGACGCTGTGGTTGCGGTGACGGAAGACGCTTCGGTGCCGCCCGAGGCCGAGGCCATCGCCTTGGCTCCGGCCATCGAAACGTCGCCGGTGCCGACGGCGATCCAACCTTTTGGTGGCGAAGCGACTGTCATCCCTGCGGCCATGTCGTCACCTCCGCCGCGTCCGGCAGCGATAATCCTGACCTCGCTTGAGACCACTGCGCAGCCCGCCCCCGCCGCGCCCGAGATCGTCACACGCATGTCTACCTCGGGTGGGCGGCATTACGCGATCAACGTGGGGGTTCTGGGGTCACGCTATCAGGCCGAACGCCGCCTGTTGAAGACCGCATTGCGTGAAATTGACACGCTGGATGAAGCCCTGCGCAAAGTGGTTAAGCGCTCGGACGGGTGGCATGCAAATTTCGTCAGCATGACACAAGAGCAAGCCGATCTGGCCTGCCGTCGCCTGAACGCCCCGCAACACGCGGTGCAAGGTAATTGGGCCGTCCTAATCTGATCTACTGAGAAACAGCGTCGCTGGCCTTCATGTCGAAGGCCGCGGCCATCAGCGCGCGAGTGTACTCGGTCGCGGGCGCGTCAAAGATCTGGTCTGCGTCACCGCTTTCCACCACGTCGCCCGCCCGCATCACCAGTACCTTGTGGCTAAGCGCGCGCACCACCCGCAGGTCGTGCGAGATGAACAGATAGGCCAGCCCGTGCTTCCTTTGCAGGTTGCGCAAAAGCTCGACGATCTGCACCTGCACCGTCATATCCAGGGCCGAGGTCGGTTCGTCCAGCACCACCAGTTTCGGGCGCAGGATCATCGCGCGTGCAATGGCGATGCGCTGGCGTTGACCGCCGGAAAATTCGTGCGGATAGCGGTGCATGGTGTTGGGGTCGAGGCCCACCTCTTCCATGATTTCCGCCACCATCTCGCGCCGATTGCGGCCCGGTTCCAGCCCGTGCACCGATAGGCCCTCGGCGATGATTTCCTCGGCGGTCATGCGGGGGGACAGCGACCCATAGGGGTCTTGGAACACGATCTGCATGTCGCGGCGCAGGGGCTGCAGTTGGCGCGATTTCAGTCCTTGAATGCCGTCGCCCATGAAGACAATCGGCCCGTCCGAGCTGATCAGCCGCATGACGGCCAACGCCAGCGTGGTCTTGCCCGACCCGCTTTCGCCGACGATGCCGATGGTTTCACCTGCGCGCACGTTGAAGGTTGCAGCGTTCACGGCCTTGATATGCCCGACCGTGCGGCGCATCAGGCCGCGTTGGATCGGAAACCAGATGCGCAGATCTTTGGCGGATGCGATTTCGGGTGCGTCTGCGGGGACCGGGTCGGGGCGGCCATGCGCCTCGGCCCCCAGTAGCATTTTCGTATAGTCGTGCTGCGGGTTCTCGAAGACCTCGGCGGTCGGGCCAGCCTCGACGATCTCGCCGTCTTTCATGACGCAGACGCGATCCGCGATTTTGCGGACGATACCAAGGTCATGAGTGATGAACAGAAGGCTCATCCCCTCGCTTTTCTTCAGATCCGCCAGCAGGTCGAGGATTTGGGCCTGAATGGTCACATCGAGCGCCGTAGTGGGTTCGTCTGCGATCAACAACTCGGGCCCATTGGCCAGCGCCATGGCGATCATGACGCGCTGACGCTGCCCGCCGGACAGCTGGTGCGGATAATGCGCCAGCCGCGTTTCCGCGTCACGTATGCCGACCTTGTCCAGAAGCTCCAGAATGCGGGTGCGCACGGCGTCCCCTGTCAGGCCTTGATGCAGCTGGATCGACTCTGCCATCTGCTTTTCGATGGTGTGGAGTGGGTTCAGGGATGTCATCGGCTCTTGGAAAATGAAGCTGATGTCGTTGCCGCGCACGTCGCGCAGGTCGGACTTGGACGCGCCGATCATCTCGCGACCTTCATAGGTGATCGACCCGGTGACTTCAGCACTGTCCGGCAGAAGTGACACGGTCGACAGCGCGGACACGGATTTCCCCGATCCGCTTTCGCCGACCAAGGCAACGGTTTCGCCCTTTTCCACGTGAAAGCTGATCCCACGTACGGCGGGGTGGCTTTGCCCGTCCTGTCGGAACGAGACGCTTAGGTTGTTGACGGTCAGAAGGCTCATTGGAAGGTCTTTCTTGGGTCAAACGCGTCCCGCACGCCTTCAAAGATGAAGACGAGCAGCGACAGAAGGATCGAGAAGGTCATGAAGCCGTAAAGGCCAGCCACGGGGCTTGTAGGTTCTGTTTCGCCTGACGGGTCAGCTCGCCCAGCGATGGGGCCGAGGACGGAAGGCCGAAGCCTAGGAAGTCCAGTGTCGCCAGTGTCGAGATCGTGCCGGTGATGATGAAGGGCAGCATGGTCAGCGTGGCGACCATCGCGTTGGGCAGCACGTGGCGGAACATGATCACGCGGTTGGACACGCCAAGCGCGCGGGCGGCGCGGACGTATTCGAAATTGCGGGCGCGCAGGAACTCGGCGCGCACGACGCCCACCAAAGCGGGCCAGCCGAACAGCACCGTCACGAAGACCAGCAACCAGAAACTTCGCCCCAAGATCGCAAAGAGGATGATGATCACGTAAAGCGACGGGGTCGACGACCAGATTTCGAGAATCCTTTGGAAGATCAGGTCAATCCAGCCGCCGAAATAGCCCTGAATGGCCCCTGCGGCGATTCCGATGACCGAGGTTAGGACCGTCACAACTATGGTGAAGAAGACTGACAGCCGGAAGCCGTAGATGACACGGGCCAGCACGTCGCGCGCGGTGTCGTCTGTGCCTAGAAGATGCTGGGCGTCCGGCGCGCTGGGGGCTGCGCCGTCGATGTCGTTGATGGTCGTATAGCTGTAGGGGATCGGCGGCCAGATCAGCCACCCCTTTGCTGATCGGTTCACCCTCGACAGTGCCGGTCTTGGCCTCGGCAATCACGCCTTCGGGGTCGTCCCAGCAAGCCTCGGCCCCTTGGGCGATGATCAGGCACTGCACTTCGATGTCGCCATAGACGGCCTCGGTCCTGAAATCGCCTCCAAACGCGGTTTCCGGGTAGAATTTGACGACGGGCGTATAGAAGCCGCCATCATATTTCACCAGGATCGGTTTGTCGTTCGCCAAAAGCTCGGCGAATAGGGACAGGCCAAACAGGATCGCGAACAGGATCAGCGACCAGAAGGCGCGACCATTGCGGCGGAAGTTGCGCCAGCGGCGTTGGTTCAGGGGGGAAAGTGCCATGATCAGACCTCGCGCCCTTCAAAGTCGATGCGGGGATCGACGAAGACATACATGAGGTCCGACAGGATGCCGATCAGCAGGCCCAGCAGGCCGAAGACGAAAAGCGTTCCGAAGATGACCGGATAGTCGCGGGCCAGCGCGGCCTCGTATCCCAGACGTCCAAGCCCATCGAGTGAGAAGAGGGTTTCGATAATCACCGAGCCGCCGAAGAACACGCCCAGAAAGACCGAAGGAAAACCGGCGATCACGATCAGCATCGCGTTGCGGAAGACATGACCGTAAAGCACGCGGTTTTCAGCCAGACCCTTGGCACGGGCGGTGACCACGTATTGCTTCTTGATCTCATCCAGAAAGCTGTTCTTGGTCAGAAGCGTCAGGGTCGCGAAACTGGCAATGGTCGAGGCGAGCACCGGCAGGGTGATGTGCCAGAAGTAGTCCACAACCTTGCCCCACAGTGACAGCTCTTCCCAGTTGTCCGAGGTCAGGCCGCGCAGCGGGAACCATTGCAGGTATGACCCGCCTGCAAACAGCACCAGCAGCAGGATCGCGAACAGGAAGCCGGGAATGGCGTAGGCCACGATGATCATGCCCGAGGTCCAAGTGTCGAATTTCGACCCGTCTCGCACCGCTTTCTGAATGCCCAGCGGGATCGAGATCATATAGGCAATCACCGTCGACCAAAGGCCCAGCGTGATCGACACCGGCATCTTTTCGGCCACCAGTTCAAAAACGCCGATCGAGCGGAAGTAGCTCTCGCCGAAATCCAGCCGCATATAGTTCCAGATCATCGAGAAGAAGCGCTCAAGCGGGGGCTTGTCGAAACCGAACTCTTTCTCGAGCTCGGCAATGAACTCGGCGGGCAGACCACGCGCACCCAAATAGCTTTCATCGCTGCTGGCCGCCTCGATCCCAGCGTCCCCGCCACCCGAGATCGTTTCGAACACGTCCCCGCCGCCTTCCATCTGGGCGATGATCTGTTCAATCGGACCCCCGGGCACGAATTGCGTCAGCGTGAAATTGATCACCATGATCCCGAACAGCGTCGGGATGATCAAAAGCAGTCTTCGCAGAATATAGGCGCCCATATGCGGTCCTTGGTTTGTGCTCGGTTATGCGGCGTGAGTTATTTCAACACGCCCGCCGCTTCCAACTTGGCGGCTTTGTCCGCGTCGTACCACCAGAAGGACAGTTCGCCCAGAGACAACGGCGGCAGGTTTTCCGGGTAGCCGAAGATGTCATAGAAGGCCACGGTGTGCTTGTTCTTGTACCATTGCGGAATGGTAAAGCCGATATGGCGCAGCACGCGATCCAGCGCGTTTGTGGTCGTGCGCAGCTGATCCAGCGATTCCGACTGCGCCACGATAGGCAGAAGGGCATCCACGGCGGGATCGCGCAGACGCATCAGGTTGCGCGAGCTGTCTTCGGCGGTTTTCGAGTGGAACCATTGCTCCAGCCCCGTGCCGGGCTCAAACCCCATGCCGATCGAGTGGGTCACAAGGTCGAAATCGCCCGAACGGGTGCGCTCGATATATTGCGGGATGTCCACACGGTCGAGTTTTGCATCCACGCCCAGCTGTTTCAGGTTCTCAACCAGAGGGTTGATCACGCGGTCGAAGGCCGGGCTGTAGGTGACAAAGGTCGCCGTCATGCGCTGGCCATTTTTTTCGAGGAACCCGCTTGATCCGATCTGCCACCCGGCATCTTCCAGCAGCTTGTTGGCCTGCCGATAGAATTTGCGCGAGGGCTGGTTTTCGTCGGCATCGTGGACCGGAGGCATCACGGCGTCGGCGGTCAGGATGCTTTCGGGCAGAAGTCCCTGATCGACCAACGGCTGAAGGATCTCGACCTCTCCTGCGCTGGGGGCACCTTTGGCACCCAGATCAATGCCGGGCCAGAAGCTGTCGACACGGCTGTAAAGGCCGCGGAACAGGGCCTCGTTAGACCACTCGAAGTTGAACATCAGGCGCAGGGCCTCGCGCACTTTGGGGTCCTGCCACGTGGGATTGTCCAGATTGAAGATGAAGCTTTGCGCGGTGCCGACCGATCCGTCAGCAAATTCGGCCTTGATCGCATGGCCGTTGCGCAGATTGGGGAAGTCATAATCCTCGGCCCAAATCTGCGAGGAATTCTCGGTGCGGAAGGTATAGGTGCCTGCTTTGAACCCTTCCATCGCGGCGGTGCCATCTGCGAAATAGATCGCGGTAATCTCGTCGAAATTGTTCTGGCCGACCGACAGCGGATGGTTCTCGCCCCAATAGTTCGGGTCACGTTCGTAGGTCACGTGGCGGCCATAGTCGAAGCTGCCCAGCTTATAGGCACCGGTCGCCATGAAGGGCGCGTCCGAGCGGTCGTCCACGCGTGCGCCAGTTTCTTCGAACCACGCCTTCGACAGGGCCATGCTGCTGCCAGCAAAGCTGATCCGGTCGCGTTTCGGGGCGTCCTCGGTGAAGGTGTATTTGACTTGAAGCGGGCCGGTGACTTCGACGCCCGCAACGATCTCGGTGATGATGGCGCGGTATTCGGCGATGCCTTGTTCGACAAACAGGTTGTGGCTGAAGGCGATATCCTCGGCCGTCATCTTGGTGCCGTCCCAGAAGGTCACATCGTCGCGCAGGTTGAAGATCACCCAAGACAGGTCGTCCGGGTACTCCATCGTGGTGCAGAGGAAGCAGTAGGTGCCATAGGGGTCGTCGGCGGTCGAGGTCAGGATGCTTTCATACCCAATCGTCGCCATCGAGGCCGTCGTCCCTTGCGGGTGAACTGGTTGAAGCTGTCAAACGTACCCTGCGCCCAGATCGAGATTTCTCCGCCTTTCGGGGCGTTTGGGTTTACGTAATCCAGATGTTTGAAATCGGGACCGTATTTCAGCTCGCCAAAATTCGAGTAGCCGTGGCTGACGGTGGTCTCGGCCTTGGCGGCCAATGGTGCCAGCGCCAGCAAGGCCCCCCGCGGCCAGTCCGAACCCAAATGTCAGGGCGCGGGAGTCGGGTCGGGTCATCGTCTTGGTCTGTGCGTCGCGCATGGCGGTACCTCCGTTCATCCTCGGAATGTGTTGAACCGAGTAAAGAGCGCTGCCCGGTAACATTCAAGGCGCGAATTGGTGAGCTGGGTGTTAATCCGCCGTACGCCGCCCGAAACAGCGCAACGAAAAAGGCCGCCCGGAATCGGACGGCCCTTAAATTTCTTCACCGAAGGGGCGCTTAGCCGCCGATAGTGGCCAGATACGCAACCAGGTTGGCGCGATCGCTGTCTTTCTTCAGGCCCGAGAAGGTCATCTTGTTGCCCGGAGCGAAAGCTTTCGGGCTGGCCAGCCATGCGTCCAGCGCTTCGACAGTCCAAGCGTCGGCGCTCAGGCCAGCAAGTGCGTCCGAGTAGCCGAAGCCGGCAACGCCAGCGATCGGGCGGTCAACCAGACCGTACAGGTGCGGGCCGGTGCCGTTGGCGCCGTCTTCCAGCTTGTGGCAGGCTTTACACTTGCCCCAGACCTTTTCGCCTTTGGCGGGGTCAGCCGCAGCCACCAGTTCTGCGAAGGGAACTGCTTCTTCCGCTTCCGCGGCACCGTGGTCTTCGCTTTCAGTCGCGATGACAAATCCGGTAGAGGCGTGTGCTTCGCCCCCGTGGCCGCCGCTGCTGGTGTTGTACAGGGCGCTGCCGGCCCAGTTGCCCAGCAAGAATACCAAGAGCGTGCCAATCACGGCGGCGCTCGCTTTTGTAAAGGTCATTGTGTCGAACATGTCGCGATCCGTCTCATCCAAAGTCAGAAGCCTTCTAGCCGCTTCCCTTGTGTCTTTTCAAGCGATATGACGCCCAACTTATAGTCCTTTAACGCTAACCCGCAGGAAGGGTCCGCAAAATGACCAGCCGAATCGCCTTTCAAGGAGAGCCGGGCGCCTATTCCCACGAGGCATGTCAGGCCGCCAGACCGTATATGGAAGCCATGCCCTGCGAATCCTTTGACGAGGTCATCGCGGCCGTGCGCTCGGGCAAGGCGGATCAGGCCATGCTGCCGATCGAGAACACGACTTATGGCCGGGTTGCGGACATTCACCGGCTGCTGCCAGAAAGCGGGCTGCACATTCTGGACGAGGCATTCGTGCGGGTTCGGATCAGTCTGATGGGCCTGCCGGGCGCCAAGATCGACGACATCAAGCTGGTGCGCGCCCATCCCGTGCTGCTGCCACAGTCGGCGAACTTCCTGAAAATGCACGGCATACGCGGTGTTGGTGCGGCAGACAGCGCTGGCGCAGCTGCGCATCTGGCAAAAACCAAGTCACCGGGCGAAGGCGTGCTTGCCTCGGCGCTGGCGGCCGAGATCTATGGGGTTGGATTTGCTGGCCGAGGACGTCGAGGATCACGGCCACAACACCACGCGCTTTGTCATCATGGGCCGCGAACCCAATCTGGAGCGCCGCGGCGAGCATGGCATGATCACCACCTTCGTCTTCGAAGTGCGCAACATACCCGCCGCGCTGTACAAGGCGATGGGCGGGTTTGCGACCAACGGCGTGAACATGACCAAGCTTGAAAGCTATATGGTGGACGGATCGTTCAACGCGACGCGGTTTTATGCCGACATCGACGGTCACCCAGATGATCGAGGCGTTCAGCTGGCCCTGGAAGAGCTGGCCTATTTCACCTCAACGCTGGACATTCTGGGCGTTTACCCCCGCGATCCTGCACGCGACTAACGCAATTTACGGGCCTGTTTAGGCCCGATACCGCGCTTCGATCGTTGCGGCGTATTCAGCAACGCGTTTGCGGAAGCGGCGCAGCATCGTTGTGCGCGCCAGTTTCAGGGACTGAATCAACAGCCGTGCAGGAATGGTCTTGGGGCGCATGTCGACGCTCAGAGTCATGCGCGTGCGGGTGCGTGACAGGGCCATCAGCTCTACATCCACGTCCGCAGTCATGCCCGAGATCTTCGACCAGATGCGCAATTGGTTCGGGCGCTCAAACCCTTCAAGATTGATGTCGGCAACCCGCTGACGGCCACGATGGGCAAACTTGGCCTGCCAGCTCATGCCCTGACCAGGCTGGGTCAGCGTATCAACGCGACGGACCTCGGCCCCGCGACGCAACGCGGCAAGTTCGAAGCTTTCGAAATCGGTCACGGCGTCGAATACCTGATCGATTGTGGCCTCGATGTCTTCATGGGTCTTGATCTTCATCAGCCGCTCCTACCGTCTACGTCGCTCGTGAAAATGGGACTAGTCCAACCGATCTGCAAGCCAGTTCTGCATTAGAAAATGCGCAATTGCACCTTTTCTAGCGGGTTTGATCGCGGGATTGCGGCCGGCGAAAATGTCCAACATGTCCTCGCGCGTGACCCAAATCGCATCGGCCAGTTCTGCGGGATCCAATTTTATCTCGGTTGTTGTTGCATGCCCCCAGGTGCCGACCATCAAGGACGACGGATAGGGCCAGGGCTGCGACGCCAGATAACCAACCGGTCCGACGCGCACGCCTGATTCTTCGAAAACTTCACGCCGTGTAGCCGCTTCGATGGTTTCGCCGGGCTCGACGAAGCCTGCCAACAGGGAATACATGTCTTCAGGCCATCCGATCCCCGCGCCCAACCAGAACCGAGTTGCCGTGGGTGATCAGCATGATCACGACGGGATCCGTGCGCGGGAAATGCGCACGGCCGCAGGCGTCACAATCGCGTTGCCAACCCGCCATAGCGACGCGTGTCTTCGCGCCGCAATTGGCGCAGAACCCGTGGATACGATGCCATTCAAGGATTGACCGCGCGGTGGCGGCGACCTCGGCTTCGTCCGGGGTCAGGCCCGCCATGGTCGCGCGCAGCTCGGCAAAGCCGAAATCGGCGGGCAGATCTGGATGCGTCTGAATGCTGCGATCCACGAACTGCGTTGCATCTGGCAGATCGTCCTCGGGCTCCCAGCGCGAAACGTCCAACGCAAACAGTGGCACGTCATTCTGAAGACCAAGGTAGACGCGTGGGGCAGCTTTGAATTCGGCGGGAAGTGTGGTTTGGGTCAGATAGGCCAGATCCCAGCCATCACCCTCGGGCGTCAGCAGGATCTTCCCGCGCCACAGGGGCAACAGCTTCGCCGTCTGCGCCAAGGCCTCAAGCTTGTCCGGGTTTCCGCGGCTTTCGGCATCCCGGTTTAGGCTACCTGCTGCAAATGTGACCTGCTCAGCGATTTTCATGGGGGCGGTCCTGCGTTGGTTCAATCTGGCGCACGCTATCAGAGACGACCCGGCTGTCCAGTTTTGAATCTTGCCGTTATCGGGTCATTAAATTGACATTATGCAACATTAGCGAGAATTATGTCGACGCAATCACCCATGGGGTGAGTGGGGAAAGTGACCGGGGAAATGAATTGGTAAGGGGATGAGGCATTTCATTCAGAATCCAGTTGCGGATCAAGGGGTTCGCGTGCGCCTAAGGATCCTGGCCACAACCGATTTGCACATGAACATCCTGCCCTATGACTATCATGCGGACCGTCCTGTCAGCGGTTGGGGGCTGTCACGCACGGCACAGTTGATAGATCAGGCCCGCAGTGAAGCCGAAAATGTGATTTTGGTGGATAACGGGGATAGCCTTTATGGTTCGGCTCTGGGGGAACGCCAGCCCAATGCGGGCAACGATCCGGTGCATCCCATGATCCGCGCGCTGAACCACCTGAGCTATGATGCCATGAACCTTGGTAACCATGATTTCGACCAAGGACAGGAGGCAGTCTGTCGGGGCCATTCGCGGGGCTGACTTTCCTGTGCTAACGGCGAATGCCGAACTGCCACCGGGCACGGGAATTGCCCCCTATGCTTTGCTGCGCAGGCAGGTTGAAGACGATCAGGGCGGGCAGCAGACACTGACAATCGGCGTGATCGGCTTCCTGCCGCCGAACTCGTTACATCAGGCGCAGATCGGTACGACCGATATTCTAGATGCTGCACGTCGCTATGTTCCGCAGATGAAAGCGGAAGGCGCGGATGTGATCATCGCGCTGGCCCATAGCGGGTTGGGGGATAAGGCGCACAGCACGGATATGGAAAACGTGCTGCATCCGCTTTCATCCATTCCGGGGATCGACGCTTTGGTCGGAGGGCATACGCATCAGGCATTCCCCGCCGAGGAGGCCGAGGCTGACGGCCTTCTAAACGGAGTTCCCACGGTCATGCCGGGATTCTGGGGGTCCCATTTGGGGGTTATTGACCTGTCGCTGGTGCGCCGCGATGGGCAATGGAGTGTGTGTCATCGGTCCGCTGGCTTGCGGGCGGTGTCGGACGACCCCGGCGATGAAGTGCCGACGAAAAGCACCATCGAAATGCTGTTTGCTAATCTTCACGACGCCACACGCGCGGCAATGCAGGCGCGAGTCGGGGGAAACGGAGCGCCCGCTGAATAACTATTTAACGCTGGTGGGGGGGGCGGACAGCGCCACGCGGTTGGTGCAGCACGCCATGCTGGACCATGCCCACCTGTGCAAAGATGCGCTGGGGCCTGCCCGATCTACCGCTTCTGGCCGCCAGCGCGGCCTTCAAGTCGGGGCGGCTTTGGTGGGCCGGATTACTATACGGCCCTGAGTGCGGGAACGATGACGCTACGATCGCTGGCGGATCTCTATATGTTCCCCAACAGCTTTGCGCTGGTGCAGGTGACGGGTGCGTTCCTGCGCAACTGGCTGGAGCGGTCTTGCAGCATCTTTAATCAGGTTTTGCCGGGGCAAACAGAGGTGCAACTGAAAGATGACGGCGTGCCGGGTTACATTCACGAGAGCATCTTGGGACTGACCTATCAGGTCGATCTGTCCCAGCCTGCGCGGTTTACGCCTGCGGGGATCCAGCGTGCGGCGGAGGGGGGGCGCATCAGGTCGCTGTGCCACGATGGGCGCGCTGTTCGGGATGACGACCAGTTTTTGTTGGCCACGACGGATTACCTCGTATTGGGTGGGGGGAACTATCCGCTTCCTGCTCCTGAAGACATTTTTCCTGTCGTCCCGATCGAGATTCGCGAGCTTCTGACCGACTATGTTGCCAATCAGGACCGCATCGCGCTTGATGCGACACCGATCTGGCAGTTCCAGCCGATTGAGGGCGCATCGGTCTGGTTTCGATCCTCGCCACAGGGGCGCGAGGTTGCCCAAGAGTACCCGTGGTTGAGGTTGAACGAACTGACCGCGCGTGATGCGCGTGGATTTACCTGCTACGAGCTGCCGCTCTGAGGCTTGCATCCCTCAACGCAGCCTCATATATGAGGGGCGAGAGGTTGGCGCGGGTAGCGCCTCGCCAATCTGGTCAGGTCCGGAAGGAAGCAGCCACAACGAGCCCCGTCTGGGTCGTGTTCAGCCTCTCACCTAGCATCAAATCCTGCGGATTTGATGCCCCGACAGGGGAAACGTGTTTCGCCGAGAGGGACAATGAATTTCCCGACGCACGAAACGCTGTTTCACAATGTCGGACCAAGGCCCGCGCGGCGATCCCCTACATTCGCCCGCAATTGAACGGAGGGATTTTATGAGTGTCGTCACCGCCTTTCAGGCAGGTTGTCGCCCGTCGGAGTGATCCGGCCCTGCCTGAAACCGTACACCCTACGCCGCGCCTGCGCGATGGGTGATCCTTTGTGCTAAATCAGGCAGATCAATGACATTGACACTTATGGACCTTGGATGGTCCGCATCCTTCGAACAGGCGCGCGCCGAACACCCGGACACGCTGACCCCCTACCGACTGACCGAAATCCACCGCGCGCAGATGAATGCACTGGGCGAGGGTGGCGCCGTAATCCTGACCACGCCGAAATTCTCGGCAGGCGAGTTGGCGGTGGGCGATTGGGTTTTGGCGGATCCCGAAATGCGCATACAGGAAATCCTCGATCGTCGCTCGTTGTTGCAACGGCGCGGCGCGGGGACAGATGCACATGTGCAGCTGATCGCAGCGAACGTGGATACGCTGTTCATCGTCACCTCGTGCAACGACGACTTCAACGTCGCGCGGTTGGAACGGTTTCTGGCCTTGGCGCACGAGGCCGGATGCTATCCGGTTCTGGTGTTGACCAAGGCCGACCTTTGCGATGACCCGCGCGAATACGAGCGCGAGGCGCAGGTATTGGACCCGATGCTGACGATCCTGACGGTGAATGCCCGCGATCCCGAAAGTGCGGCTGCGGTCGCGGCGTGGTGCAAAGCGCCGCAAACCGCCGCCTTCATCGGCTCGTCCGGTGTGGGGAAAACCACGCTGACCAACGCGCTGACTGGTGGGGACGCCGCTACTGGCGCGATCCGTGAAGATGACGCCAAGGGCCGTCACGTGACCACGGCACGCTCGATGCGGCCGATGTTGCAGGGCGGGTGGATCATCGACATGCCGGGCATGCGCGCGCTGCGTTTGATCGACACGCGCGAGGGCATCGACAACGTATTCGACGATCTGGCCGAACTGGAAACGCAGTGCCGTTTTACAGACTGCGCTCACGAAACCGAGCCGGGCTGTGCTGTTCAAGCGGCGATTGCGGCGGGGGATCTGGATCTGGAGCGTCTGGATCGCTGGCTGAAGTTGCGCAAGGGCGAGAAGAAGAACTCGGAAACCGTGGCGCAGTCGCGATCGCGGGAAAAGAAGTTCTCGAAGATGGTGAAAGGTGTCGTGAAGGGCACGAAGCACCGCAAGGTCGGTAGCTCGCTTCGCGAACCTGAGGGGGCGTTGCCCCCTGCGAAAGCCCCGCGGGGCTTTCGCATTCCCCCAGGATATTTTGACAAGAAAAAGAGTTAGAGCTGGTTGGCCCCAGTCCTTCTGCGCGTCGGTTTCGACCGCGCAAGGGCGGGCGGCGCGCAGGCGTGCCAGTGCCGCGACTGGCTCTTCCCCGGTTTCGCAGAGGATGCGTAGGAGCAACATGCCGGACCGCCCACAGCCGCCTTTGCAATGAGCCAGTACTTTGCCGCCTTGGGCGAGGATGCGGTGGGCGGTGGGGGATATGACGTCCCAGCCGGCGATGATTTTGGCTGTCGGGGGCGCCGAAATCCTGAATGGGTAGGTGATGCCAGATGACGCCTGCTTGTGTCAGGTCGTGGCCCAGATGTGAGGCTCCAAAGCTGTCCATCTCGCGCGTGGTGGTCATGGTCAGCACCATGTCTGGAGACCACTCAAGCAATGTCTCAAGGTCTTCGCGATAGTCTCCGCTGCGGCCGGGCAGGGGGCAGATGCCAAGGGTGCCATTGCCCGCAGGCAGTTGTGCGATGGGGAAAAGCGGTTCCATGCGCTTGGCGTAGCATGTGGAATGACATCCGCCAATTGGCTTTCGGTGGACGGCGCGGCTTTGGCCGCATAGTCTGGCCCGGATACGAATCCGCCCGAAGGCATTCCATGACCGACACGCAATCCGACGCCCCCGCCTATCAGGTTCTGGCGCGTAAATATCGCCCTGAAACCTTCGCCGATCTTGTCGGGCAAGAGGCGATGGTGCGCACGCTGAAAAACGCGTTCGAGGCGGACCGGATTGCGCAAGCTTTCGTGATGACCGGCATTCGTGGGGTCGGCAAAACCACCACGGCACGGATCATTGCCAAGGGGATGAACTGCATCGGCCCAGACGGGCAGGGTGGTCCGACGGTCGAACCCTGTGGCGAGTGCGAGCATTGTGTTGCGATTGCCGAAGGGCGGCACGTGGATGTGATGGAGATGGACGCGGCATCACGCACAGGTGTGGGCGATATTCGCGAGATCATTGAAAGCGTGCATTACCGGGCGGCCTCGGCGCGCTACAAGATCTACATCATCGATGAGGTTCACATGCTGTCGACCAGTGCGTTCAACGCGCTGCTCAAGACGCTGGAAGAACCGCCCGCGCATGTGAAGTTCATCTTTGCGACGACTGAAATTCGTAAGGTTCCGGTGACGGTCCTGTCCCGCTGCCAGCGCTTTGACCTGCGCCGGATTGAACCCGAAGACATGCTGGCCATGTTGCGCCGGATCGCCGATGCGAGAAGGCCGAGATTGCGGATGATGCGCTGGCCTTGATTACGCGGGCGGCAGAAGGGTCTGCCCGTGATGCGCAGTCGCTGTTGGATCAGGCGATCTCCCACGGGGCCGGTGAAACCACCGCAGATCAGGTGCGCGCGATGCTGGGCCTGGCGGACCGTGGACGCGTTCTGGATCTGTTTGACATGATCCTTAAGGGCGACGCGGCGGGTGCGCTGACCGAGCTTGGCGCGCAATATGCCGACGGGGCTGACCCGATGGCGGTGCTGCGCGATTTGGCCGAGGTTTCGCACTGGGTCAGCGTCATCAAAATCACGCCGGAAGCGGTCGAAGATCCGACGGTCTCGCCAGACGAGCGCACGCGCGGGCAGCAGATGGCGCAGGCCTTGCCGATGCGCGTCCTTGCCCGGATGTGGCAGATGCTTCTGACCTCGATCGAGGAAGTGGGCCGTGCGCCCAATGCGATGATGGCGGCCGAGATGGCCGTGATCCGTCTGACCCATGTGGCCGACCTGCCTTCGCCCGAAGAACTGGTGCGCAAGTTGAAGGATAGCCCTACGCCGCCTGCAGGTCCGGGTGGTGGTGGCGGGATGCCATCAGGGAATGGCGCGCCGATGGGTGCGCCTGTCATGTCGACACAATCCATGCCCTCGGGACCGGGGGGCGGGGCGACTGCCTTGGCTGTTGCCGCGGATGCCGAAACCTCTCTGGCCCGTTATGCGCGGTTCGAGGATGTGGTTGAGTTGATCCGCATCAACCGCGATGTGAAGCTGTTGGTCGAGGTTGAAGGCGGAGTGCGTTTGGCCGCATACCAACCGGGCCGGATTGAATTTACCCCGTCTGACAACGCCCCGCAGGATCTGGCCGCGCGTCTGGCGCAGCGTCTGCATGGCTGGACAGGTGTGCGCTGGGGCGTGACGCTGGTGAATGGCTGCGAGGCCGCGACCATCACCGAAACCCGCGATGGCGAGAAACTGGCGTTAGAGGAAGAGGCCAAGGCGCATCCCTTGGTGCAGGCCGTGATCGCCGCCTTCCCCAAGCGCGCATCACCGAAATCCGATCTGCTGAGGATATGGTTCAGGAAGCTGCCGAAGAAGGTCTGGCCGAGGTCGAAGACGAATGGGATCCGTTTGAGGAAGACTAGGCTCTGCCTTGTAACCGGTGCCTGCGCCCCGTATCTAAAGCTCAAGTGACATAACAGGAGCATCACATGTTCAAAGGACTGGGCGGTCTCGGCGATATGGCCGGGATGATGAAGAAAGCGCAGGAAATGCAGGCCAAGATGGCCGAGCTGCAGGAGAACCTCGAGACGATGACCGTCGTGGGCGAAAGCGGCGCGGGTCTGGTCAAGGCGACTGCCACGGCCAAAGGTGTGCTGACCGGTCTGGACATCGATCCCACCATCTTCAACCCGGATGAAAAAGAAGTGGTCGAGGATCTGATCCTTGCCGCGATCAAGGATGCTCAGGCCAAAGCAGCGCAGCGTTCGGAAAGCGAAATGTCGCGCCTGACGGAAGAGCTGGGCCTGCCCCAAAGACATGAACCTGCCGTTCTAAATGTCAGAAGCACCGCGCGATATCGAGAACCTGATCGAGCTGATGGCGAAGCTGCCGGGGCTGGGTCCGCGTTCGGCCCGTCGGGGCGGTGCTTTACCTGATCCGTAAACGCGCGCTGGTGCTGACGCCCTTGGCGGATGCGATGCAGGCGGTGGCGGAAACCGCGCGGGAATGTGTGACCTGCGGCAATGTTTCGACCTCGGATCGGTGTGATATCTGCGTGTCCGAGAAACGCTCAACGGGCGAGATCTGCGTGGTCGAAGATGTGGCCGACCTGTGGGCGATGGAGCGCGCGGGTCTGTTCAAGGGCCGTTATCATGTGCTGGGCGGAACGCTGTCCGCGCTGGATGCGGTCGGTCCCGAAGATCTGGGCATTCCGCGTCTGGTGCAGCGTGTTGTTGATGACAATATCAGCGAGGTCATCTTGGCCCTGAACGCCACGGTCGATGGTCAGACCACAGCGCACTATATCGCGGACGAACTTGAAGGTCGCTGCGTGGTGTCTTCGCTGGCCCAAGGCGTCCCCATCGGGGGCGAGTTGGATTATCTGGACGAGGGTACGATCTCGGCGGCTCTATCCGCGCGCAAGCGGATGTAAGGCACGGATTAGAACTGATCCAGCAGACGTTCCAAATAATCGCGTTCCAATTGCGGGCGGTCTGACTCGCCCGAGCGTTTTCGCAATTCCTGCATCAATTCTTCAGCCGGCGATAGGTCTCGTCCGTGTCCCCCAAAGGACTGTCGGTCGAGGCCGCGCCGCCGCGTCCCGACGCGCTACGCCCCAGCGGATCCTGATCCGAGGCCTGATTGCTTTCGCCCGGGTTCTCACCTTGCTGGCCGTTTTCACGTGCCTGCTGATTTGCCATCGCCTGATCAAACTGGCGCAGACCTTCGCGCATGGCTTCCATTGCGTCGGCCTGCTGGTTCAGCGCCTCGGGGATGTCGCCCTGATCAAGCGCATCGGCGGCCTGACCATCGCGCGGCCCGCTTCGTCCAGCGCGTCACGTGCGGCCTGTCCCGCAGGATCGCCTGCACCGGGCAAGTTGCGTCTTTGGGCGTCCAACTGGTCTTGAAGGGCACGCTGCCGATCCGCAAGGCTGGTGCCGGGATCGCCGCCACGGCCTTGGCTGTCTTGACCTTCCTGCGCGCCGCCTTCGCCATTCTGACCCTGTTCGCCGCCTGAGCCTTCGTGGCTCTGCCCACGTCCCTGACCGCCATCGCGCCCTTCATTCTCTTGGCTTTCACCGGCAGTGGATCCTTGCCCCCTGTTCCTGAAGATCGCGGAAGGCCCGGTCTGATAAGCCCTGCTGCTGGCGCATGGTCTCGCGCAGCTCGTCCCCGCGCGGCTTCGCCGGGGCGCTGGCTTTCTCCGCCGCGCTGGGCCTGCATGTTCTCCATCATCCGGCGCATTTGATCGAGCAGCTCCATCGCTTCATCGGTGCGGCCTTCGCGCATCAGCTCTTCGATCCGGTCCATCATGGCGTCCAGATCGGATTGGCTTAGCTCGATCGCATTGTCAGGCTGTGGCGCGTTCGGGGTCGCCTTCCGGGGCTTGCTGCGCCAGTTGATCCATATAGTCCCGCATCGCCTCGCGGTATTCGTCCATCAGCTCGGCCAGTTCTTCGGGCGTGGCGCCGTCGCGCATGGCCTGTTCCAGACGCCGCTGCGCCTCTTCCATGCGGGCGCGGGCGTCGTCCAGCTGACCGTCTTCCAATTCGACTGCCACATTCCACAGGACCTGCGCCACCTCGTCCCGCAGATCGCCGGGGACACCATCGGCCACATCGGTAAACGCCAGACCCGCCTCGAGCCGCCGGATCGCTCCGCGCAGTTGCAGATAGATGCCTTCGGGCAGGGACAGGTCTTCGGGGTGGAACAGCGTCGCACGCAGCACTTGCGAAACGCGCCGGGCATTGGCGCGATTCCACAATAGGTCTCGACGTTGCTCGATCAGCGCCTTGGCCATCGGGTTCAGGAAGCGTCGGGCGGGCAGGATCATCGGGTAGGGTTGGCTATCGCCTTCCTGACCCACCCCGTCCTGCGCAACGAATGTGAGTGTGACGGGCAGACCGGCATAGGGGTGTTCGACCAGATTTTCCTGAAGCGCGCCTTCGATCAATTTGCGCGCCCCGCGATAGGGCAGGGGTAGGTCCACCGCCACCTCGGGCCGAGGCTCCGGTCGATGGTCAGCCCATGCGCGCGTGTGACATCGGCCAGCGACAGAGTGATGATGACGGCACCACCGGTGACGCCGTAATCGTCGGTGGCGACAAAGCCGAGCGCAAAGTCTCCGTTCAACTGCCGGGTCAGCGGCCCAATTGGGTGGATGGTCGGGGGCGTGTCCTGAAGTGCGGTCAGCGTCCAACTGCGCGCCTTTGGCCCGTCGACAGACAGCGTGCCGCTGCGTGTGATCCGCTGGCTGAGGCTTGGGGCAGCACCGACATCTGTGTCCAGAACCGATCCTTGGAAGGTAAGGGCCTTTGGATCGCCGTACCGGCGCAGGGTCAGGCGGCTGCCCTTCTGGATCGACAAGGCGCCATCAGGTTGATCGTCAAGATACAGGCTGGGTAGGCCAGTATAGGGCGGCGGTTCGATCCAGCCTTCCCAACTGGCGGCCACTTGCGCTGCCGCGCCGGGCGTACCCGTGGGCACCGTGCTGTTCCACGGGCCAAAGGCAATCGCCATGACCGCTCCGGTCGCCGCAATCAGCCGCAACGCATAGGGGTCTTTCCGCGCAACCCGCAAATCAGGCCGAGCCGCCTGCACATTGTCCAACCGCGCCAGCATCCGGTCCTGATGCGCCAGCCACAACTGGGCCGAGGCCGCGTCATCCACGCCGGTTGCCTGATCATCCTGAAGCGCGGCAATCGGGTGGCCCGTCAGGCTGTCATCAAGACGTCGAATGGCGTGCCCGGATGTGGGCCAGACAAAGCGGCGCGCAGCGAGTGTAAGGAACACCAGCGCGGCGACAGCAAGCACCATAGGCACCGCCCAGCCCCGCAAACCACCGAAACCCGCCAGCGCAATCGCGGTTAGACCCACGGTCGCAAGCGGCCATCCAACCTGCCAGATCCGCTCCAAAACCATCCCGCCCCTTGTCAACGCCAAGGGCCAACGAAGGCGCTTTTGCACCTTCTGTGGAAGGTCGGGCCGGGTCACCGAGCCCGTGGGAACATCACAGCCATTCAGGAATGGTATCGCGTCCCAGCATTTCTTCATAGGTGGGACGTGCGCGGATGACGGCATATTGATCGTCCATCACCAGCACTTCGGGGATCAAGGGGCGCGAGTTGTACTCGGACGCCATTACCGCGCCATAGGCCCCGGCCGAGCGGAAGGCGATCAGATCGTCTGGCTTCAGGCTGTCCAGATCGCGGCCCTTGGCGAAGGTGTCGCCGGTCTCGCAAATCGGGCCGACAATGTCATAGCGCGACTTGTCCTCGCCGGGGGCGGCTTCGACCACGGGGATGATGTCGTGATGGGCCTCGTACATGGCGGGACGTACAAGATCGTTCATCGCGGCATCGACGATCAGGAAATCCTGCCCTTCGCCCTCTTTCACATAGATGACGGACGTCACCATGATGCCTGCGTTGCCCGAGACCAAACGCCCCGGCTCGATCTCGATCTCGCAGCCCAGATGGCCGACGGTTTCCTTCACCATCTGACCATATTCGATAGGCAGGGGGTGGGGCTTCATTCGAACGCTCGTAAGGAATGCCCAGACCGCCGCCCAGATCCAGTCGCGTGATGTCGTGGCCGTCTGCGCGCAGTGCTTCGGTCAGCTCGGCGACTTTCTGATAGGCCTGACGGAACGGCTCCAACTCGGTCAGCTGCGAGCCGATATGCACGTCGATGCCAACCGCTTTCAGACCGGGTAGGGATGCGATTTCGGCATAAACCTCGCGCGCGCGGGCGATCGGGATGCCGAACTTATTTTCCGACTTCCCGGTCGAGATCTTGGCGTGGGTTTTCGCGTCCACATCCGGGTTCACACGCACGGTCACCGGGGCAACGACGCCCAGCTCGCTTGCGACCTCGGACAGGACACGCATCTCGGGCTCGCTTTCCAGATTGAACTGGCGAATGCCATTCGTCAGCGCCAGACGCATTTCATCGCGGGTTTTGCCAACGCCCGAGAACACGATCCGGTCACCCGGCACGCCTGCCGCAATCGCACGGCGGTATTCCCCACCGGACACGACGTCCATGCCCGCACCCATTTCGCCCAGCAGTTTCAGCACGGCGAGGTTCGAGTTCGACTTGACCGCGAAACAGACAAGATGGTCAGCCCAGTCCAGCGCTTCGTTGAATAGCCCGATATGACGTTTCAGCGTGGCCGCGGAATAGACATAGAAGGGCGTGCCAACTTCGGCAGCGATCTCTTCAATCGATACGTCTTCGGCGTGCAATACGCCATCGCGGTAAAGGAAATGGTCCATCTTGGGCCTCGTCTGTCTGCGCTTCCTGACTGCCCTAGCGGAACTGCGCCTGCCGCTCAACCCTCTGGGGCTTCTCTTTTTCTTGTCATAAATATCCCCCGGAGCGCGAGGCAGAGCCTCGCAAATTCAAACGCCGGCCACGTGGACCGGCGTTTGAAGCTACTCTGCTTGGGTATCCTCGGGTGATCCCCGGACGGATGGGCTCACCATCCGCACCACAGGCTGCCAGCCCCAGAAGGGCGGTGATCAGAAGCGCGCGGATCATGCCAGCGCCTCTTTCCCCAGTTTTTCTTTCCAACGCGCAATCTGTTTGCGTACTTCGCTGGGCGCGGTGCCGCCATAGCTGGTGCGCGAGGCGACCGAGTTGTGGACGCCAAGAACGCCAAAGACTTCCTCGGTGATTTGCGCGTTGACCGTTTGCATGTCTTCCAGCGACAGGTCGGGCAGGTCGCAGCCGCGATCTTCGGCCATGGCCACCAGCGATCCGGTCACGTGGTGGGCGTCGCGGAACGGCATGTTCAGCGCGCGTACGCACCAATCGGCCAGATCGGTCGCGGTCGAGAAACCGGACGAGGCTGCTGCCTCAAGGCTCTCGGTGTTCGCAGTCATGTCTGACACCATCCCGGTCATCGCAGCCAGCGCCAGCATCAAGTTGTCGGCGGCGTCAAAGACTTGCTCTTTATCTTCCTGCATGTCCTTGGAATAGGCCAGCGGCAGGCCCTTCATCACAGTCATCAGACCGATATTGGCGCCCATGATCCGACCGATTTTGGCGCGGATCAGCTCGGCGGCATCCGGGTTGCGTTTCTGCGGCATGATCGACGAGCCGGTCGACCATTTGTCCGACATGCGCACAAAACGGAACTGAGCAGATGACCAGATCACCAGCTCTTCAGCGAAGCGGCTGAGATGCATGGCGCAGATGGTTGCGGACGACAGGAACTCCAGCGCGAAGTCACGGTCGGCCACCGCGTCCAGCGAGTTCGCAGTCGGGCGGTCAAACCCAAGCGCCTCGGCCGTCATGTGGCGGTCGATGGGGAAGGATGTGCCGGCCAGCGCGGCGGACCCCAGCGGGCTTTCATTCATCCGGGCACGGGCGTCGCGGAAGCGCGACATATCGCGGCCGAACATCTCGACATAGGCCATCATGTGGTGGCCCCATGTGACGGGCTGTGCGGTTTGCAGGTGGGTGAAGCCGGGCATAACCCAATCAGCACCCGCTTCGGCCTGACCCAGCAGCGCGCGGATCAGGGCCTCGAGCCCATCAATGGCGGCGTCCATCTGGTCACGGACCCACAGGCGGAAATCGGTGGCGACCTGGTCGTTGCGCGACCGGGCGGTGTGCAGACGGCCAGCCGGTTCACCGACGATTTCTTTCAAACGCGCTTCGACATTCATGTGAATGTCTTCCAGCGCGGTCGAGAAGGCGAAATTGCCGCCCTCGATTTCGGCCAGCACGGTCAGCAAACCTTCGCGGATGACCTTGGCGTCGTCCTCGGTGATTACACCGGTCGCGGCCAGCATTGCAGCATGCGCGCGCGAGCCTTCGATGTCCTGTCGCGCCATGCGCTGGTCATAGCCGATCGAGGCGTTGATCGCTCCATGATCGCGTCGGGACCCGCCGAGAACCGGCCGCCCCACATTTCATTCGCGGATTTCGTGTCGTCGCTCATGATCTGCCTTTCAGGACATATTTCTGCTGACTGCATGCTATACGCGGCAAGGCGGGGTGGGTGCAATTGCTGTAGCCCCAGTTGTTCATGGCACGGTTTTGCCGATGTGGCCGGATTGCCTTTGTGTCGCCACCTGCAGTCCCTAGAGTGGCTGGACATCACGATGCAAACAGGACACCAGATGCCCCAACATGCCATTTCCTTCAACCGCCGCATGGCGATGGTCACGCTGGCCGCTGCGGTGGTGATGCCGGGGCGCGTGCTGGCCGATGCTGGGTTTTCCGGCTGGTTGTCAGGGTTTGCGGTCAAAGCGCGGTCGGTGGGGGTCAGCGACGCGGCGCTGAAGGCGCTTGGGCGGGCGGAGTATTTGCCTTCCGTCATCAAGTCAGACCGCCGCCCGGCGGAAACCACGCGCAGTTTGCAGGACTATATCGGGTCAGCCGCTTCGCCCCAGCGGATCAAGGGCGGGCAACGAGCGCTGTCCCGGTATCCGACGCTTTTAAAGAAGATCGAGCGGCAATACGGTGTCCCGAAAGAAGTCGTCGTCGCGATCTGGGGTATGGAAAGCAGCTTCGGTGCGGTGCGCGGATCGGCCTCGGTTCTGTCGACGCTGGCCACGCTGGCCTATGAGGGCCGCCGCCGCGATCTGTTCGAGGCCGAGCTGTTGGCCGCCTTGCAAATCCTTACCGCGGGCGATGTGTCTTCCTCACGCATGAAAGGCTCATATGCGGGCGCGATGGGGCATACCCAATTCATGCCCAGTTCGTATCTGGCCCATGCCGAGGATTTCAACCGCGACGGCGTGCGCGATATCTGGTCGGATGATCCGACGGATGCGCTGGCGTCGACCGCGGCCTATCTGCGCGCCAAGGGATGGGCCAAAGGACAACCTTGGGCGATCGAGGTTCGACTTCCCAAAGGGTTTGATCTGGCCTTGACCGGGCGGATCTATTCGCGTCGTTTGCGCGATTGGGGGAAGATGGGGATCACCGATGTTAAGGGGCGTGCGCTGACCGGTGCCGAAAGTGGCGCACTGATTCTGCCTGCGGGTCCGACGGGGCCAATTTTTATGATTTTCCAGAATTTCCACGTGCTGAAGACGTATAACTACGCTGATAGCTATGTGATCGGCGTGGGTCATCTGTCTGACCGCCTTGCCGGAGGTCGTGCGATCCAGGCCAGCTATCCCAAGAACCCCTGGGGGATGACCACCACAGAACGGCAGGCGCTTCAGAAACGCCTGAACGATCTGGGATTTCAGGCGGGGCGTCCTGATGGTGTGATCGGAGAGAAAGGCCGCGCTGCCATTCGTGCCTTTGAGGCATCGCGTGGCATGTCCGTGACCGGTGTGCCCACTGTTCAACTTCTTGCAATTCTAAGTTAGACCTGATCGTGCCGGTGGCAGCTGACCAGATGGTTGTTGAACAGCCCGCAGGCCTCCATCCACGCATAGACGATCGTCGGGCCGCAGAACTTGAACCCGGCCTTTTTCAAGTCCTTCGAGATCTGCGTGGATAGCGGCGACGCGGTCGGCACCTCGTCCAACGTCTTGTAGCGCCCGTTCAATGGGGTGCCGTCTACATAGCCCCACATCATGTCCCCGAAACGCGTCCTCGCCCCCCAAGTCCAGATAGGCCTGCGCGTTGGTGATCGTCGCCGCGATCTTGCCGCGATGCCGGATGATGCCTTTGTCCTGCAATAAACGATCGATCTCGGGCTCGCCCCATGTGGCGATGCGTTCGGGATCAAACCCCTCGAACGCTGCGCGAAAATTATCTCGCTTTTTAAGGATCGTGATCCAGCTGAGCCCGGCCTGAAAGCCATCAAGGATTAATTTTTCCCAAAGCGCGCGCCCGTCCCATTCCGGCACGCCCCACTCAAGATCATGATATTCCTGATAAATCGGCTCGGTCCCACACCACGGGCAGCGGGGTGTGTCAGGGCAATGCGTTAGGTTCGAGGTCATACAGTTGGGTCCGTTACAATTTTAGACAACTTAGCTGATTTACGTCTCGTTAGCATAGAATTGCCACTTATGGTCGTACGGCAGCACAGGTGACACCATGTTCAACTTCGGAAGTAAGACATCCCCGGACACACAGATGCAAGACCCTGTGGACGGCCCCGTTGGGGATCCGCTTAGCTCGGCCATTGGGATGCGGGACAAGGACGCGATCAGCCTTGTGCGCGAGGCATTGCGAAAGAAACGTGTCCGGCTGGCCTTTCAGCCAGTCGTTCAGACCACGAAGCCAGATCGCCGCGCATTCTTCGAAGGGCTGATCCGCGTGTTGGACCCGAATGGACGGGTGATTCCCCGCCAAAGACTTTATCGACTCGGTTGAAGATAAAGAGATGGGGCGCCAATTGGATGCGCTTGCGCTTGAAAAAGGGTTGGAGGCGTTGCAGGCCGAACCCAACTTGCGTCTGGCCATCAACATGTCTGCCCGATCGATCGGTTATCCGGGATGGAAGAAGGTGTTAGAGCGGGGGCTGGAAGACGACCCGCATCTGGGCGAACGGCTGATCCTCGAGATCACGGAACGCACCGCAATCACCATGCCGGAACTTGTGCGGGTCTTCATGGCTGAGATGCAGGGCCACGGCATCAGTTTCGCGCTGGATGACTTTGGGGCAGGCTATACCTCGTTCAAATACCTTAAAGATTTCTATTTCGACATCATCAAGATCGATGGTGAATTCATTCGCGGGATCCACAGTGATCCGGACAATCAGATCCTCACGCAGGCCATGGTCTCGGTCGCGCGGCATTTCGATATGTTTACCGTAGCGGAAAGTGTTGAAACGGCCGAAGATGCTGCCTTTCTAACCCAGATCGGTGTGGATTGCATGCAGGGGTACTATTTCGGCGTGCCGACTTTGGATCCCTACTGGCGGAAAGCGGCCTAGGCGCGCGTGATAGCGCGACCATGTTTACGCGGCTTGATTTTCTCTGCAATGCAGCACAGGATGCGCCCAGCAATGATCGTGCGGGGTGGTGCGTGTTTTGGAAATTTCTGAAATACGTGCTGTGTCGCTGATCGTCAGACTGGAGGAAAAGGAAGCATCATGACCAATGTTGTAATCGTATCGGCCGCGCGCACCGCCGTGGGCAGTTTCTCGGGTTCGTTCGCGAACACGCCCGCCCATGACCTCGGCGCTGCCGTTCTGGCCGAGATCGTGGCCCGCGCTGGGATCGACCCGTCCGAGGTCAGCGAGACCATTCTGGGTCAGGTGCTTCAGGCCGGTCAGGGTCAGAACCCGGCACGTCAGGCGCATATCAATGCGGGTTACGCGAAAGAGGCTTCGGCTTGGGGCATCAACCAGGTGTGTGGCTCGGGTCTGCGCACCGTGGCGCTGGGCGCGCAGCACGTGCAGCTTGGCGACGCCGCCATCGTGGCCGCTGGTGGCCAAGAAAACATGACCCTCAGCCCCCACGTCGCACACCTGCGCGCTGGGCACAAAATGGGCGACATGAAATTTATCGACTGCATGATCAAAGATGGTCTGTGGGATGCGTTCAACGGCTACCACATGGGCCAGACCGCTGAAAACGTGGCCGAGCAGTGGCAGATCACCCGCGAAATGCAGGACGAATTCGCTGTCGCCTCGCAAAACAAGGCGGAAGCCGCTCAGAAAGCCGGCAAATTCGCAGACGAAATCGTTCCCTTCACCGTGAAAACACGCAAGGGCGATATCATCGTGGATCAGGACGAGTACATTCGCCACGGCGCCACCATGGAAGCTATGCAGAAACTACGCCCGGCCTTCACCAGGGACGGTTCGGTCACCGCTGCCAATGCCTCGGGCATCAACGATGGCGCGGCTGCCGTTCTGCTGATGTCGGCTGATGAGGCCGAGAAGCGCGGGCTGGAGCCGCTGGCACGCATCGCGTCTTACGCCACTGCAGGTCTGGACCCGTCGATCATGGGCGTTGGCCCGATCCACGCGTCGGGCAAGGCGCTGGATAAGGCTGGCTGGAAAGCTCAGGATCTGGATCTGGTTGAAGCCAACGAAGCTTTCGCTGCTCAGGCCTGTGCCGTGAACAAAGACATGGATTGGAACCCGGATGTGGTCAACGTGAACGGCGGCGCCATCGCCATCGGTCACCCGATTGGCGCCTCGGGCTGCCGTATCCTGAACACGCTTCTGTTCGAAATGAAGCGCCGCGACGCCAAGAAGGGTCTGGCGACCCTCTGCATCGGCGGCGGTATGGGCGTGGCCATGTGCCTTGAGCGTCCGTAAGGTCGAAATGAACGATAGAAAAGGCGCCTTCGGGCGCCTTTTTTGTTAAACGTTTTGTCGTGCTCTTGTCGCACATGCAAAATAAACTCTGCATTGCGGCAAAATGTTTGCGCAATAATATTGCGCAAGTTAAATTGAAAATGTAACAGAGTTTCAGGCTCAAGATTCGAAGTGGAGAAAAACATGGCCCGAGTTGCACTTGTCACCGGTGGTTCGCGCGGTATTGGCGCATCAATTTCAAAAGCGCTGAAAGCTGAAGGGTACGAGGTCGCCGCGACCTTTGCTGGCAACGAAGAGAAAGCTGCCGCCTTCACTGCCGAGACCGGCATCAAGACCTACAAGTGGAACGTCGGCAGCTATGAAGAAAGCGCCGCCGGTATCGCACAGGTCGAAGCTGACCTTGGCCCGATCGACGTGGTTGTCGCCAACGCTGGCATCACCCGCGACGCACCGTTCCACAAGATGACCCCCCAGCAGTGGCAGGAAGTCATCGACACCAACCTGACCGGCGTGTTCAACACCGTTCACCCGATCTGGCCCGGCATGCGCGAGCGCAAGTTCGGCCGCATCATCGTGATCAGCTCGATCAACGGTCAGAAAGGTCAGTTTGCTCAGGTGAACTATGCTGCGACCAAGGCGGGCGATCTGGGTATCGTCAAGTCGCTGGCTCAGGAAGGTGCACGCGCAGGCATCACTGCCAACGCTATCTGCCCCGGCTACATCGCGACCGAAATGGTTATGTCGATCCCGGAAAAAGTGCGCGACTCGATCGTTGCGGGCATCCCGGCAGGCCGTCTGGGCGAACCGGAAGAAATCGCACGCTGTGTGGCCTTCCTGGCCTCGGACGATGCGGGCTTCATCAACGGCTCGACCATCTCGGCTAACGGTGCACAGTTCTTCGTTTAATCACGCAGGACAATCACAATTTAAGGGCTGGCCGCTTTGGCTGGCCCTTTTTGTTGGCAGCGCTAGTGTCAGCGACACTAGACGCGCAGCATCCAACGGCCAATGTTTCGAAAGACCAAGGCGCGCTCTTCATGTGCGCGCTGATAGGCGGCGTGAAGCTCGGTCTGGTTTGTCGCGGTCTCCAACATGGTCCCGGTCCTCTTAAGTCATCTTTGAGTGATCCTAATATGGGGCGTTGAAATGCCAGCGACAAACGAGACTTTCAAAGGTTTCAGATAAGTGATACTTGACTGAAATGAGTGACCGCCTGCCTCCGTTAACCGCCCTACGCGCTTTTGATGCCGCTGCCCGCCATATGTCGTTTCAGAACGCCGCGGCCGAGCTGAACGTGACACCGGCGGCCCTGTCATTTCAGATCAAGTCGCTGGAGGAACATTTCGGTGCGCCGCTATTCCTGCGCCTGAATCGCGCAGTCGAGTTGACCGAAGCGGGCCGTCTTTTGGCCCCCGGTGCGGCGGATGGGTTCGAGATGCTGACCAGCGCCTGGCGCAATGCGCGGCGCAGCTTAGATAGCAATACGCTGACTGTGACGGCGGGCCCGGCGTTCACGTCGAAGTGGCTTGCGCCCCGGCTGTATGCTTTTGCCCAGGCTCATCCCGAGATCGAGTTGCGCTTCGCGGCCGGTTTGAAGTTTGTGGATTTGAACCGGGACGAGGTCGATGTTGCCATCCGATTTGGATACGGGCCGGATGATGGGCTGTATTCTCATCCCCTGGCGAACGAATGGCTGACCCCGGTGATGCTGCCCGCCTTGGCCGAGAAATATCCCGAGCCGAAGGACCTGTTGAATGCGCCGCTGATCCACAACACATCAGATGACTTCCTGAACCCACCATGTGATTGGCCCGCGTGGCTGCGCGCTGCGGGGGTTCAAGGGACGCCCCGCATTTCATCGGTATTTTCGCAACCCGATCACGCGCTGGATGCTGCGATGGCAGGGGTCGGCATTGTGTTGGGGCGACGCGCCTTTGTGGTGAAATATCTGTCCGAGGGTCGCCTTGTGGCCCCCTATGGTCTGGCCCTGTCCACCCAGGCTCGATTCCGGTTCCTGTGCCGTCGTGGACAAGAGAACCGACCAGCAATCGCGGCGTTCCGCGATTGGGTGCTTGCCGAGATTGCAAAGAACACGCATGTGACGGACAGCTTGAAAATTGTTTCGGTCGAGGATTTGTCGTGACGCGGAAAACTGCCACTTTCGTCGGATTCATCGCCGTGCTGCTCTGGTCGCTTCTGGCGCTGTTTACTGTCGGGACGGATCCAGTTCCGCCATTCCAACTGGCTGCGATGACCTTTCTGATCGGCGGAACGTTGGGCGTGATCTGGATCGCCACAACCGAAGGTCTGGGCGTGTTGCGCACGGTCAGTTGGCGCGTCTACGCATTCGGAACCTTGGGCCTGTTCGGTTATCACGCGCTGTATTTCTCGGCCCTGCGCATGGCCCCTGCGGCCGAGGCTGGTTGATCGCCTATTTGTGGCCACTTTTTATCGTGCTGTTTTCGGGACTGTTGCCGGGGGAAACACTGCGTCCGATGCATGTGATCGGCGCACTGGTGTCCTTTGCGGGTGCGGCGCTGATCGTGCTGGGGGGTGCCACCGGATTTGACACCGCTGCGCTGCCGGGCTTTGCGCTGGCCTTCCTGTGCGCGCTGACATGGTCGGGATACTCGGTCCTGTCGCGGCGGCTTGGAAACACACCCACCGCGTCTGTCGTAGTGTTCTGTCTGGCCACAGCCATCCTATCGACCGGCGCGCATCTTCTGTGGGAGGACACAGTTTGGCCCAACGGCACAATGGGTTGGG
>LLEO01000017.1_pt1 | contig 35867 bp, 50 predicted proteins | sample 595861 | NCBI WGS metagenome assembly LLEO01 (sample SAMN02919315, study PRJNA255460) | bioreactor metagenome | biome: chemostat; feature: culture 2012_25.1; material: sediment; isolation source: day35 25degC chemostat 2012 inoculated with Wadden Sea sediment taken from... | place: Germany: Bremen ... | reverse complement strand
ACAGCTCGCCCAGGAACTCATCTGCGGGCGGGCAGGATGAACAACCTTGCGAGGTGAACAGCTCGACCACCACAACGGGACGATCCCCGGCGGTCGCCAGCCCTGCAAAGGTGCTTAGAACTATGCTGATCAATCCGGTCAGAAGTGCCCGCATCAGTGTCTCTTTCTGTTGTGCTCTGATCCCTAGATAGCGATCCCGGGCCTGACCTTCCAATCAACGATTTGCGAGGTGTTTGTTACAGTTTCCCGCGTAAAGGGAATTTCATTCATCGTGCATGGGTCGTCGCGCGGCGTTCGGGCGTCACGTTTACCTTCTACGTCGCGACTTCGCGGATCACCATGAGGGTGTTTCGCCTCGTGGGAACCAGCGAATCGTTTAGATCGGGATGTCGCGCGCCGTTTTTCTCTGCAATGCCAACGCCGCTCTACCTATGAAAGAGCATTTTTGCACAGTGATGTGCGTCACTGTTGAACGCGCCGCGACACGTTAAACTAACATTAGAAAAACAAACCGTTTCTGCATTGCATTCTAGATCACGGCGACCGGCCAGTTTACCATGTACCTAGTTATCGATGGACACATTTCGACCATCGACAGCATTACTTAGTGAGGTCAAAATTTAAGTGAGTAATCTATTTCGACATATCCCGATTCCAGTGCTGGAATCCTTCGGTTTCGCCATCATCATCTTGATGCTGAACTCAGCAAATTAACGCGCTTCTGCCTCGGCAATGGCGGGGCGGATGATGTTTTCCAAAATACCTTCGGTAATCGGGCCTGCAAAGCGTTTCACCACAGTGCCGTCGCCTGCAATCACGAAGGTCTCGGGCACGCCATAGAGCCCCCATTCAAGCCCCGTGCGCCCATCTGCGTCCGCCATCAAAGCAGCATAGGGATTGCCCAACTGGGCCAGGAAGCGTTTGGCATTTGCCGGATCGTCCTTGTAGTTGATCCCGTTGATCTGCACGCCTTCTTCGGACAAACGCTCCAGCAAAGGATGCTCGGCGCGGCAAGGCGCACACCAGCTGGCCCAGAAGTTGACCAGCTTCACGCCGCCGGATTTGAGATCTTCCTGAGTAAAGCCTGGTTCGCCATCAAAGGCGGTGACTTGCATGTCCGGAACGATGCCACCTTCGCGGGTCGAGGGCAGCGCATCACGGTCGTCCTGCGTCATGCCCCACAAGAACATGCTGGCCAGACCCAGAAACAGAACCGGCGGCAGGATCATCAGCCACGAGATACCTTTTTTTCTTCTCAGTCATTCCGCTTTGCCCTTTCTTCGGCCGCATCCAGTTCACGTTTCACTTGGACCGAACGGCGCCAAGTCACAAGGACCAGTGCGATCAAAAGTACGAGAGTTATTACCCAAGACGACAGGATGGCGTCGGCATATTTCCCCAGCTCAAGCATCTTTCATCCTTTCACGAACGTCCAAACGGTGCAGGCGCACCAGACGCAGTTCGGTCCGGGTACGGATCAGGACAAGGGCGACGAACAGCAGGATGAACCCTGCAATACACAGCAGCAGTGGCTGGTAATAGACGTTCGACACGTGCTCTTCCTTGTCCAGAGACAACGATGCGCCCTGATGCAGACCTTGGTTCCAGAAATTCACCGCATAGCGACTAAGAACCGCAAAAACCGATCCGACGATACACAGAACGGATGTCAGATCTGCCGCCGTGTCTGGGTTATCAATGGCCGCCCAAAGTGCCATGTAACCGAGATAAAAGAGAAACAGGATCAGGAAGCTGGTCAGGCGTGGGTCCCACGCCCAATAGGTTCCCCACATCGGCTGGCCCCAAATTGCGCCGGTGATCAGCGCAATCACCGTCATGGTGACGCCAATCAGCGCTGCGGCCTTGGCTGCCCGGACCGAGACATGGTGACGGCGCACGATCCAGATCAACGAGGTAACAAGCATCATCACCCAGATATTGATCGCCATCATCGCACTTGGCACGTGGATATAGATGATCTTGACCGAGTTGCCGAAATTGGCGGCCTCAGGCGTGAAGAAGAAGCCCCAGATCATTCCTGGGATCAGGGTCGCGGCGCACAGGCCAATCACCCAGGCAGAACCTTGCCGCTGAGGGCCATGAACTTGACCGGATTTGCGAATTCCCAAAGTGACATGTGTTTCCTCTGTGGCTTCCTTCAGTCGGTGGCGCAGGCAGCATCTCGCATGTGCCTCGGAATGGTTTGACCTATCTCAGGTTCACACGCAAGGCGGCCGCGGCGGCAAATGGTAGCAGGGCGATGGATCCCGCCGTGATTCCGGCCATCATCAACAGCGGGGTCAATGCCGACAGACCAGCGGTTCCCCGTGTTGCGGCCTCAGCCCCGAAGATCAGCGTTGGGATGTAAAGCGGCAGGACCAGAAGCGACAAAAGCAAACCGCCGCGTTTCAGGCCCACGGTCAGCGCGGCACCAAAGGCGCCGATCATCGACAGCGCAGGCGTGCCGATCAAGAGCGTTATGAAGATCCAGTAATGACCGGGGCTTTCAAGGTTCATAAGCGTCCCCAGCACGGGCGCAGCCAGCGTCAGCGGAAGGCCGGTCACCAACCAGTGGGCCAGTGCTTTGACCGCAACGATCCCCTCCATCGGGATGGGGGCGGTGGCCAGCAGGTCCAGCGACCCGTCCTCGAAATCCAGCTGAAAGATACGATCCAGCGACAAGAGACAGGCAAGCAGAGCCCCCACCAAAGGATGCCCGGCGCAATGCGCGACAGGATTGCAGCCTCGGGGCCGACACCAAAGGGCACAAGGGTCGAGACGATCAGAAAGAACGCCAGACCCAGCCCAAAGCCGCCCCCTGCCCGCATGGCAAGTCTGAGATCCCGCACCAGCAAAGCGATCATGAAAAGGCCTCGTCGAAATCTGCATAGGCGTCGCGTTGCGTGTCGCTGCGCGGGCGGTTCACATCTGCTTTGAAAGGGCCGACATCCAAGGTCTCGGCCTGCAGGCCGAGGTCAATATGGGTGGCAATCAGGGCCGAACCGCCGCCCCGCCACATGCGCCCGCACGGCATCCGCGAACAGCGCGACCGAAGCCACGTCCAGCGACACCGTCGGTTCGTCCAGCAACCAAATGGGGCGTCCAGTGACCAACAACCGCGCCAGCCCCAACCGCCGTTTCTGACCAGCGGACAGGTTGGCCGAGGGACGCCCAAGCAGCCCGCGCAGATTGAACCCATCCACCGCAGGCGCAATGTCCGCAACCCCGTGGACCGAGGCCCAAAAGCGCAGGTTCTCTTCGACGCTCAACGTGGCTTTCAGCCCATCCGCATGGGCGCCATAGGTGATCTGCTCGGGATCGGTCGAGACACTTCCCGTCATTGGCGGCTGCAACCCTGCAAGGTCCGCAACAGCGTGGTTTTTCCCGATCCGTTCGGGCCACGCAGGATCAAAACCTGACCGGGGGATAGGGTGAAATCCAACCCCTCCAGCACCGGCACGCCACCGCGCGCCACGGTCAGATTTTCGACCGAAGTTCCATGCAGACAGCCTTAGACCGGAAGGGCGGCCAGCGCAATGCGGCGGCCCTCGGCAATCAATACGTTATAGGTCCGACAGGCCTGCGCGGATGCCATCATTTCGATCCCGATCCCGGCCTCCTCCAGCGCCTCGCGCAAAGGGACAGGCGGGTGTGCAATCTCGGGGGCCCATACCCAGAAACAGCACGTCGATCTTGCCCTGCAGAGCAGTCAGCGTGGCGATATCCTCAAGCCCACCCCAGCCCGTCGCGGTCTCGGCCGTGACCAGAATCGGGGCCTTCGATCACCTCGCCCGCGACGCGGAAGAAGCCGGGGGCCATAGCTGTCGACCGGTTGCGCGCTGTCATATCGGACTTCGTGAAACTGCATCGGGATCTCCTTATCCTAAGGCTGCGTATAGCCCCGATAGGGCCGATCCTGCAATGATCGCATAGGCAACGCGACGATAGAGCTTTTCATGGGCGGGGTTGAAGATCCAACCGCCCAGCAGGTTGCCTGCCAAGTTGGGCAACATCGCGATCAGCCCCAAGGCTAGCGGCATACCCAACAGTTTCCCCAAGCTCATGAACACGCCCAGCATCAGCACGTCATAGAGGAACAGAAACGCCGTAATGTTGGCGCGGATTACGCGGGGGGGATGAGGCGAGGCCATGTAAAGCAGGATGACCGGGGGTCCAGGGGATGCCCGCAGCGCCGCCCAGCAGACCCGACGCGCCACCGGTCGCCAAGACCATTCGCGACGTCATTTGCCCTTGGTACCGCCAGCCGCTGATAAGGGCCGCTAGCATGGCAAGGCTGACCAAGGATACGCCCAGTTTGAACACAATCGGATCCACGACGAACAATGCGGCTAATCCAAGCGGCAAAGTCAGTGCCATGCTAAGCGTAAGGCGGACCAAATCACGCGGATGGCCGTCCTTTAACGCGCGTGGAATCGCCGGAGCAGGCCCGGCCAGATCCATTACGATCAGAATGGCAATGGCCCAGACCGGGTCAACGATCTGGGCCGCAACTGGTAAGAAAATCAGGCTGTGCCAAAGCCTGCAAAGCCACGCACAAGCCCTGCGGCAAAGGCAATCGCAAGAAGCCAGCCAAGCCCCGGCTGTGCCAGGGCTTGGGTCAGCAGATCAGGCATCCACGTTGGCAAACTGGTTGCCAGCGGCGGCATCAGGCTTGGACCAATCGCGTTTCACGCCAAGGCGCAGCAGGATGGCCGAGGCCACGAAGATCGATGAGTACGTCCCCCACGATCACGCCCCCAGATCATCGCGAAGACGAAGCCTCGGATCACGTCACCACCCAGCACGTAAAGCGCGATCAGCGCAAGAAGCGTGGTAACCGAGGTCATCATCGTACGGGCCAGCGTTTCGTTGATCGACAGGTTCAGAACCTCTTTCAGGTCCATCTTCTTATAGCGGCGCAGGTTTTCACGCACGCGGTCGAAGACAACCACAGTGTCGTTCAGCGAATAGCCTACGATGGTCAGAAGCGCTGCGATAATGGCCAAATCGAACTTGATCCCCAACAGGCTGAAAATCCCGATGGTCAGCACCACGTCGTGCACAAGCGCGGCCACCGCTCCCAAACTGAACTGCCACTCAAACCGCAGCCAGATATAGACCAGAACGGCGGCAATCGCGGCCACAACGGCCAAAACGGCTGTCGTCACCAGCTCGCCCGAGACTTTCGGGCCAACGCTTTCCACGCTGGGGAAGGTGATGGCGGGATCGACTTCGGCCAGCGCCTGTTCGATCAGGACCATAGTTTCCGGCGTGATCGCTTCTTGGCCTTCCTGAGCCTCGATGCGGATCTGGCTGACATGCTGATCGGCGCGGAAGTTCACGTCGTTCACCTGAACAATCGAGATGTCGCCCAGCGCCAGCGGCGTCAGCGCGTCACGATAGGCACCCACATCGACAGCTTGCGTGCTTTCTGTGCGGATCGTGGTACCGCCCCGGAAGTCGATGCCGAAGTTCAGGCCGATCACGAAGAACAAAACGACCGAGGCAACCATCGCCAACCCCGACGCGCCCAATGTCGCGAACGAGCGCTTGAAGAAGTCAAAGACGCGGCCTTGCGGTGCCATGCGGATGCCTTTGATCTCGAAGCTACGCGGGCGTTTACGTTCGAACCAAATGACGACCATCAGGCGGGTCAGGAAGATCGCGGTGAAGACCGAGGTCAGAATACCCAGCCCCAACGTGACCGAGAAACCGCGCACCGGGCCAGAGCCCATGATGAACAGGATCACGGCGGTGATGAAGGTGGTGATGTTCGCGTCCAGAATGGCCGACAGCGCCTTTTCATAGCCAAGTTCGATGGCGCGGGCGGGGCCGCGACCTGCTTTCAGCTCTTCGCGGATGCGTTCAAAAACCAGCACGTTGGCGTCTACCGCCATACCGATGGTCAACACGATCCCTGCAATGCCCGGCAGGTCAGCGTGGCCCCGATCATCGACAGAAGGCCAAAGATCATGCCGACGTTCAGGATAAGCGCCACGTTGGCGATCACACCGAACCATCCATACGATGCGACCATGAAGATCAGCACGGCCGCGAAGGCGACGATCGACGCGATCTTACCCGCGTCAATACTATCCTGACCCAGTTCCGGGCCGATGGTGCGCTCTTCAACATAGGTCAGCTCGGCGGGCAACGCGCCTGCGCGCAGCAGCACGGCCAGATTGGTCGATTCCTCGATAGTGAAATTACCGGTGATGATACCGGACCCGCCACAGATCTGTTCGTTGATCCGCGGGGCCGAGATGACCTCTTCATCCAACACAATCGCGAAGGGCGCACCAACATTGGCACCGGTATAGTCGCAGAACAGCCGCGCGCCCGAGACGTTGAAGCGGAAGTTCACAGCCGGCTGACCGTTCTGGTCAAATGCGGGCTGGGCGTCGTTCAACTGCTCACCGGTCACAACCGGGGTCTGTTCCAGCACATAGAACACACCTTCGTCATCCAGCGACGGATAAAGGACATTGCGCGGACCCGGTGTGGTCGTGCCGTCGGTGGTGCGGCTGACAACCGGGTGGAAGGTCAGCTTCGCGGTTTTCCCGATGATCTCTTTCAGCTCAGACGCCGACCCCGATCCCCCGGCACCTGAATCAGAATGCGCGTGTCGCCCTGACGCTGGATGGTGGGTTCACGGGTGCCAACCTCGTCCACGCGGCGGCGGATGATTTCAAGCGATTGCTGGATGGTGCGGTCGTCGGTTGCGACGCGCTCGGCCTCGGACAGGGTGACGACGAACTCGCCCTCACGGCCTGTGTTGACCTCGATATCGGTCGAGCCGACACCCGACAGGCTGACCACCGGCTGGGCCAGACCACGCACGATTTCAATCGCTTGCGGCAATGCTTCAGGCTTCGAGATTTTTACGCGCAGTTCAGATGGCGCGCTGTCCTGACGGCGGATCGTGCCGATGGTGGCGCGCTCGTCGCGCAGCGCATTGCGAATTTCCGGCCAATAGCCATCCATCCGCGCTTCATAGACGTCTTCGACCTGAACCTCGGCCAACAGATGCGCACCGCCGCGCAGATCGAGCCCCAAATTAACCAGCGCATTCGGCGCCCAATCCGGCCAGGCCGAACGGTCCGCCTCAAGCTCGGGCGTGGTGCCCGTGGCTTCAATCGTGGCGACCGCATCATTGTGTGTCTCGACGCGGTCGTAGAACCCGTTCGGGGACGCGAAATACAGGCCAAGGAGCACCAGCCCCCAGATCACAAGACGTTTCCAAGTTGCGATTTGAAGCATGTGCCCCTGCCCTATAAATTCTTACTATTCAGTTGGTTGGGTCAAAGCCCGCGCAGATCAGCTTTCGACCGGCTCGGTCTTGCCCATGACGTTCACAATGGTCGAACGCACAACGCGGACCTTTACGCCCGATGCGATTTCAACTTCAACCTCGGTGTCGTCTTTGACCTTGGTGATTTTGCCGATCACACCGCCCTGCGTGACAATCTGGTCACCTTTACGCAGCGCGCCCAGCATCGTCTGGTGCTCTTTCATTTTCTTCTGCTGGGGGCGGATCATGAAGAAGTACATGATGGCGAAAACCAGCACCATGGGGACCAGCATCCCGTTCAGAAGTCCGCCCGCAGGCGCGCCCGCAGCTTGTGCAAAAGCAGGAGTTACAAACATCGTTATGTCCCTTTCTTCGTGGGCTGGTCCCTGTGCCGGCCCGAATGTCCGGCGCACCCTATATGGGGGTCTGAGGGTTGTCCAGCAAGCAGCGCATCCGCGCTTTCTTATGGTTTCCGAAAGCTATTTGGGCTTTTCTTTCGCGCAGCCTTGCGTAATTTGATCAAAATATCGAAAATCAGGAGCCCTCCATGACCCTCGCCTTCAAGATCACGCCTGAAGTCGCGCCCGAAATTGACCACCCGGCGGACGACAAACTCATCTCGGGCACGCCCGAGTTCACCACCTGGTCGCTGGAAGAAACTAAGGATCAGTTCACCGGCATCTGGCAGTCCACGCCGGGGAAATGGCACGTGTCTTATGATGAGTGGGAGTATTTCAACATTCTGGAAGGGCATTCAGTGCTGACCGATGCAGATGGTGTCGAAACTCATCTGCGCGCAGGCGACCGCATGGTGATCCGCCCCGGTTTCACCGGTACGTGGGAGGTTCTGGAAACCACGCGCAAAGACTATGTGATCCGCATCTTCGCTTAGGGCTTTCCCCGCGTGCGCCCATCTGGCATATGCGCGTCAGGTTAAATCAAAGGACAGATCCATGCATGATATTCGCTTGATCCGTGACAATCCCGAAGCATTCGACAAGGCCATGGCCCGTCGGGGCCTCTCGGCGCTGTCGGGGCGAGGTTTTGTCGCTGGATGAAAATCGCCGCGCCGCCATTCTTGCCGCCGAAACCGCACAGGCCGACGCCAACAAGGCAGCCAAATCGGTTGGCGCGGCAAAAGCTTCGGGCGACGAGGCCGAGTTCGAGCGTCTGCGCGCCCTTGTTGGTGAAAAGAAAGCCGAAATTGCCAGCCTGAACGAGCAAGCGAAAGAGCTGGACGCCAAGCTGACCGATCTGCTGATGGGTCTGCCCAACATCGTGGCCGACGACGTGCCAGAAGGGGACGATGAAGACGACAATGTCGAGATCAACCGCTGGGGTACCCCGCGCGAGTTCTCGTTCAAGCCGGTTGAGCACTATGAACTGCCCGCCGTGCAGGACGGTCTGGACTTTGAGACCGCCGCAAAGCTGTCCGGCTCGCGCTTCATGGTTCTGTCGGGCGCCGTTGCCCGCCTGCACCGCGCTTTGGCCCAGTTCATGCTGGACGTGCACGTGAATGAAAACGAGCTGACCGAGACTTGGACCCCGGTTCTGGTCAAAGAAGACATGATGCGCGGCACGGGGCAGTTGCCCCAAGTTTGGCGAGGACAGCTATCAGACCACCAATGGCTGGTGGCTGGTGCCGACTGCCGAGGTGCCGCTGACCAACATCGTCAACGGTGCGACCGTCGAAGAAGGTTATCTGCCCCGCCGCTATGTGGCCCACACCCAGTGTTTCCGTTCGGAAGCTGGCTCGGCTGGTCGTGACACGGCCGGCATGCTGCGCCAGCACCAGTTCGAGAAAGTCGAGATGGTGTCGATCACCAAACCAGACGAATCTGAAGCTGAACACAAGCGTATGACCCGCTGCGCCGAAGATATTCTGGAGCGTTTGGGCCTGCCTTACCGCACTGTAAACCTGTGCACCGGTGACATCGGCTTTGGCGCAATCCGCACGCATGACATCGAAGTTTGGCTGCCCGGTCAGAACACCTATCGCGAGATCAGCTCGGTTTCGACCTGTGGAGATTTCCAAGCCCGCCGCATGAACGCGCGGATGAAGCCGGCCGAAGGTGGCAAGCCGGTGTTCCTGCACACACTCAACGGTTCGGGCCTTGCCGTCGGCCGCGCGCTGATCGCAGTTCTGGAAAACGGTCAGGAAGAGGACGGATCGGTCACCGTACCCGAGGTTCTGCACCCCTATCTGGGCGGCAAAACCAGGATCACGGCGGAAGGCAAGTTGGCTTAACCAACTAACCTACTCCAAAAGATCCTCTATGACGGGATCAAGGGTGCGCGGACGATAAGACGTCTGGCGCACCCTTTCTTTTGCGGCGCCTGAAATCTGCCGGGCCGGAATGGTTTGGCTGTTGGGGTCGCGCAAAAGCGTGCGATCACACAGCAACAGCCCCCACAGGTTACGCCACGCGGGCTGCAAGGCAGCCCCCCGATCATCGGCTTTCAGATCAGCTGCCGTTAGCAGATCCTGAAGCCGCGCGGGGTTGAAATCCAACTTGCGCTCCTGCGCGCCCGCCACGATCCAAGCGGTGGGAAAGGCAGACAATTCCGGGGGCTGCGCCGGAGCCTCCAACAATCCCGTGATTGCCCGCAAACCAAAGCTGCTGATAGCGCGAATTGCTGCCCGTGATCTCGCCGTTCAGCTTGTCCAAATTGGTCCAGAGCGCGGGCGGGAAAAGTTTACGCCGCTCGTCAATTGCCACCGCGTGTCGCGCCGCACCGACCGATCGGGGACAGATCCGCATCGTGAAACGCATAGCGCGCATTCAGGAACCGGGCGAGCGGCCCGAGGAAGGCGGGCACCCCCAGCGCGCCCACCGTATCCCAGACGCCACATAGGTGATGTCCAAAAGGTGACAATCGATGCCCTGCGCCCTACGCCATTCCGCGTCCTTGGGACTGGTCGCGATCTCGGGGGACATGGAGAGACGTGCTGCCATAGAGGGTTCGCTGTCGGGGTGCGATTTTTGCCCCTCGCGCGCGCGGTACCTCCGCATCGCCTCGGGGATCATATCGGTCCGGTTGGATGGCAGAATGCCCGCCGTGCGGATCATCCCGCAAGGACCGCGCGGTGTACGCCCCGCGCGAGAACCCGAAGATATAGATCTGGTCTCCGGGTTCATAAGTGAACAGAAGCGCGCGGTAGGCTTCCAGAATGCGATCATCCAAGCCCCAGCCCAGCGCACCGCCAAGCACCTTGTCCATGAATCTGGAGACCTTCGTTACGCCCTGCCCGCTGCCCACGCCTGGCAAATAGTGCACGACCTGCGTGACGCCGTCGCGCGCGGTTGGGCGGATCGCTTGGGCGATGCGCAACACATGGGTTGGGTTTTGGGCGTCGGACCGGTTCCAGGTTCCGTCACAGAAAATGGCAATGCGTTTCATGTCAGCCTCGGTTTTGGATACCGAAGCTTAGCATGCACGAAGGGTTAAGAAGTCTCTTGATTGGACAGACTTAGCCCAGCGTCACACCCTTGCGACCCGCAAGATCGGTGAAGTATTGCCACGCCACACGACCCGAGCGCGCCCCGCGCGTGGCTTGCCATTCAATCGCCTCGGCCCACAGGGTGTCGTCGTCGATCTCGACACCATAGGCAGCGCAGTAGCCGCGGATCATCGCCAGGTATTCGTCCTGATCACAGGGGTGGAAGCCTAGCCACAGGCCGAAACGATCCGAGAGCGAGACCTTTTCTTCAACAGCCTCGGACGGGTTGATCGCGGACTGGCGCTCGTTCTCGATCATGTCGCGCGGCATCAGGTGGCGACGGTTCGAAGTGGCGTAGAAGACCACATTGTCCGGGCGCCCTTCGATCCCTCCATCCAGCACGGCCTTCAGCGATTTATAGTGCTGATCATCGTGGCTGAAGGACAGGTCATCACAGAAGAGAAGAAAGCGATACTGCGAGCCACGCAAAAGGTTCAGAAGACGCGACACGGACGGCAGGTCTTCGCGCTGCAGCTCCACGATTTTCAGAGGTTTCCCGCGGCTCAGAACCTCGGCATGGACAGCCTTGACCAAGGACGACTTCCCCATACCCCGCGCGCCCCAAAGCAGCGCGTTGTTGGCGGGCAGTCCCTCGGCAAACTGCAAGGTGTTTTCCAAAAGCGTGTCGCGCGAGCGGTTCACGCCAACTAGCAGCTCCAACGCCACGCGCGAGACTTTCTGAACTGGCTCCAACCGATCTGGCGAGACATGCCAGACGAAGGCGTCAGCACTGTCGAAATCTGGGGCAGCGAACGGTGCGGGTGACATGCGCTCCAAAGCCTCGGCTATGCGTTTCATCATGTCCTGATCCGCCATGGGGATGGTCCTTCTACCGGTCGAAAATCTAGAACCTTTAAAGCGCGGATGGGGTAGGTTTTAAAGGTCTAAGCCATCCCTCAAATGAAAAAAGCGCGCCCGACAGGGCGCGCTTTGGCGTCTTGTGACCTAAGTGGGATCAGCGACCGGTTTCGACCATGCCCGGATCATCCTCGGGATCATCATCCGGACCACCATCAGGGTCGTCGTCCCCATCGTCATCCTCGTCCTCGTCGAACTCGGCCATCAGCTCGTCTTCGGCTTCCTCGTCCTCGTCGTCGAACCACAGACCTTGCGCACGCAGATCGGCCTCGCGCTTTTTCTCAACCCGCTTCACCAGCTGGATCGAGATTTCATAGAGACCATAGACCACAACAAACAGGATGATCTGGGTGATGACATCGGGCGGCGTGACCAATGCGGCCAGCACCAGAATGCCCACGACGGCGTATTTACGCACATCGGCCAACCCCTGAGACGACACCAGACCAGCCTTACCCATCAGCGTCAGAAGCACAGGTAGCTGGAAGCACAGGCCAAAGGCCACGATGAACTTGATCGACAGGCGCAGGTATTCCTGCACAGAACCTTGGAAATCGATTGACGCCTCGACCCCAGTTTCAGCGACGTTGCCGGTTTGTTGGAAACCTAGGAAGAAATCAAAGGCCAGCGGCATGACTACGTAGAAGGCGAAACTTGCGCCCAGCAGGAACATGACCGGCGAGGCAAACATGAATGGCAGAAACGCGTTCTTCTCGTTCTTGTAAAGGCCCGGCGCCACAAAGCGCCACAGCTGGTAGCTGATATAGGGGAAGGACAGAACCAGACCGCCGAACAGCGAAATCGAAACCGCAACGAAGAAACCTTCTTGCAGCTTGATCAGGATCAGCCCGCAATCGTCCTGACCGCGGTCGGCCATGGTCGAACACAGGGGTTCGGTCAGGAAGTTGAAAATCGGGTTCCAGACCGTAAAGCAGATCACCATACCGATGATGAAAGCGACGGCGGAATGGATAAGCCGCGTGCGCAGCTCGGCCAGATGCTCGATCAGCGGGGCCGAGCTGTCTTCGATCTCGTCAGTGTCGCTCATGCGTCAGATGTGTCCGTGGATTTGGGCTTGGCCGCCGGTTTCTTTGCAGCCGGTTTCTTGGCTGCGGGTTTCTTGACCACCGGCTTCTTGGGTGCCGTTTCCTTGGCCGGTGCCTTCTTTGCAGCTGGCTTTTTCGCGGCGGGTTTCTTGGCCGTTTTTGACTTGGTTGCAGGCTTTTCAGCCGCATCGTCCTTTGCCTTGGCGGCAGGTTTAGTGCTTGCTGCGCTGATTTTCTCGGCAACTTTTGCCGCATCTTCCGCAAGCTTCGCGCGCTCCTCGGCCTCTTTGGCCTTTATCGCGGCGTCTGCCTCTTTCTGGTCGCGCAATGCCTTTGAGGGGTCCCATTTCTCGAACCCTTCAGCGGCCTTGTTCAGCGCATCCAGTCCCATCGACTTGGGCGAGGTGGCCGATTTCAGCGTCGACGAGACGTCCTTGATCCCGCTTTCATCCGCCGCGTCGTTCATCGCCTGCGTAAACTCGCGCCCCATCTGGCGGGCACGTGCAGTAAAGCGGCCAAGCGTGCGGAACATGCCGGGCAGGTCCTTTGGACCCACCACGATCAAGGCCACAACGCCGATGACCAGAAGCTCGGTAAACCCGATATCGAACATAGCTGCGCCTTTCCTTAGGCGGCTTACGCCTTGTCTTTTTCGGTCTCGGGGGTCACGTCCTTGGCAACAGAAGCGGCTTCGTCTTCGATTTCCTTCTTGCCATCATCTACGCCACGTTTGAACGCAGTGATGCCTTTGCCAACTTCGCCCATCAGCGACGAGATTTTGCCGCGGCCGAACAGAACCAGCACGACGACGGCAATCAGCAGAAGGCCCGGAAGGCCGATATTGTTGAGCATGTTATTCTCCCTAGTCCGAAAGCCTTTCGCGGCTTTCGTAGATATATCGCTAGAACATTTATTGCCTCGCGCGGGAAGTTCAAAGCCCCAAAGGGAAAAAACTGCGAAATCGGTTGGGTTTTCGCGATATCTGACACGTGTTGTCAGCAAGCTGTCAGATAAGTCGGCACTTGGTGGCCAAATTCGTCCACTGGGTGCGCACCGATTCTGCCACGTCAGCGGCGCGGGAACACAAAGCAGCGGTCGCGGCGGATGGCGATCCACAGCGGCGTATCCGGTTTAGGCAGGAACACCGATGGGACAGAGGCGGTCAGGATGCTGCCATCCCGCTCCATTTGAAATTCCACAAGGCTTTCCTTGCCGATAAAGCGCGCCCGTTTCACCAAGCCGCGTGCCCAGACGCCATGGTCGGGCGTGGGGCTGGGGCCGATGCCGCCACGATCAAAGTCGATCTTCAGGTGCTGCGGGCGGATCACAATGTCCACCGTGGATCCATCCGGCACGCCGGGGGCCAGAAATTGACCGAACGCGGTTTGCGTCAGCGCACCGTCTACGGTTCCCGAGATCACGTTGACATCCGAGAAGAACGCAGCGGCCTGCAAATCGACCGGGGCGTTATAAATATTGTAGGGCGCGCCACGTTGCACGATTTGACCTGCACGCATCAGGCGATCTCATCTGCCATGCGCATCGCCTCTTCCGGCTCATGCGTGACCAGAAGGACGGCGGCGCCTTCCTCTTTCAGGATGCTTAGTGCTTCGTCACGGATGCCATCACGCAGACGGTTGTCGAGCCCCCGAGAACGGCTCGTCCATCAGCATGATCGAGGGCTTGGGCGCAAGTGCACGGGCCAGGGCGACCCGCTGTTGCTCTCCGCCCGACAGTTCGTGCGGGAATTTATCGACGAAGTTGCGCAACCCGACCTTCTCGAGAAGAATGTGGACACGTTGGCGTTTTTCGGTCCGCGTGCCGGTCAGGCCGAAGGCAACGTTGTCGCCGACAGACAGATGCGGAAACAGGGCAAAATCCTGAAACATCAGCCCGATATGCCGTTTCTCGGGCGGGGCAAACACGCCGGGGCCGGCAACCATCTGGCCGTCGATCCAGACCTCGCCTTCGGTTTGGCGATCAACACCCGCAATGATCCGCAGCGTGGTGGACTTGCCGCAGCCGGACGGCCCCAAAAGCCCGGTGACCTGCCCGGCCTGAAGCGACAACGACACATCGCGCACCACGTCCAACCCGCCAAAGTTGCGCTTTAACCCGCGCACTTCCAGCCGCGCCGTGCTTTGGGGTGTCATGTCCATCTTCCGTGCCTTCCCACCTTCTGACGCAAATCCTATTGTTTCCATCAGGTTTCCTCCGCTTACCAGCCCCCCCGACGCCTCGCAAGCGAAACAGCGAAAAACGACAGCCAAAGGGGCAAGAGGTCGCGGACAGGACGGAGACGTGCGTCAAAGCTGGCAAGTTGAGATGACCCGAGGTGCCTTATGCGATTGTTTCTAAGCTTTACCCCATTGCTACTATCCATCGTGCTTTTGCAGCTAAGCTCTGGTGGGGCAGCGCCTCTGGACGCGGTATCAGGCCTGACGCTGGGCTTCACGCGGGCTGAAGTCGGTCTTCTGGGATCCGCACATTTTGTCGGCTTCTTCGTGGGGTGCTGGTGGGCGCCGCGCCTGATGGGGGCCGTCGGCCACGCACGCGCTTATGCCGGATTTGCGGCACTTGGGGCCATTGGCCTATTGGCACATATGATGTGGATCGACCCCTATGCATGGGCGGTGATGCGGATGGCGACCGGGTTATGCGTGGCGGGCAGCTATACGGTGATCGAAAGCTGGCTCAACGCGCGCGTCACCAATGACACGCGCGGCCGCGTGATGGGCGGGTATCGCATCGTCGAACTGGGCGGATCTCTCGGCGCCCCAGCTAATGATCGCGGTTTTGGAGCCCCGCGCATTACGTAAGTTACAACATTCTGGCGATGTTCTGCTGCGCAGCGATCTTACCTTTGGCCCCTGACCCGCGCACGCCAGCCCCAAATGCCCGAGACCCCGCGCTTGCGCCCAGCGCTGGCCTGGGTCCGCTCCCCTCTTGCAGTGGCGGCGGTGATCACCTCGGGCATCACCACCTCGGCCTTTCGCATGGTCGGCCCGATCTATGGCAACGAGGTTGGGTTAGAGACCAGCCAACTGGCATGGTTTTTGGCAGCGTTCGTGTTGGGGGGCGCGTTGGCGCAGCTGCCGGCTGGCTGGCTGGCGGACCGGTACGACCGGCGTTGGGTGCTGATCTGGCTGTCAGTGGCCGCCATCGCCAGCTGCATGATCACGGTGCTGGCTGCAGATTCCGGCATCAGGGGTGTTTTCCTTGCCGCGGGGCTTTTCGCTTCACCACCTTCCCCATCTTTTCGGTCGCGGCGGCACACGCCAATGACTTTGCATCCAGCGAAGAACGGGTCGAGCTATCGGCCGCCTTGATGTTCTACTATGCGGTTGGGGCCATCGCCTCGCCGCTGCTCGCATCGAACCTGATCGAAAGCTATGGTCCGCCTGCCCTGTTTGCGATGATCGCTGTAGGCCATGTGGTGCTGATCGGCTTCGGTGTGGCCCGGATGCGTCGCCGCCCGACTTTGGAGCAGCGCACGCCCTATACCTATACCCCGCGCACCACGTTTTCGATGGGGGCGGTTGTTTGGCAAGCTTCGGGGATCGGGGCTAAGGGGCGTGACCCTCTGGTCATGGGACGGGGCATGTCGTATACGGCCCCAAACACGTTTTGGGAGCTCACATGAACCGCGTCCTCATCACTTCGGCAATCCCGTATATCAACGGGATCAAGCACCTTGGAAACCTAGTTGGTTCGCAGCTGCCAGCTGACCTTTACGCCCGCTACAACCGCTGCCGGGGCCGCGAGGTCATGTTCATCTGCGCGACCGACGAACACGGCACCCCGGCCGAGCTGGCTGCCGCGAAAGCAGGCAAGCCCGTGGCCGAGTTCTGCGCCGAGATGCACGAGGTTCAGGCCGAGATCGCGAAAGGCTTCCGTCTGTCGTTCGATAATTTTGGACGCTCGTCCTCTCCGCAGAACCACAAGCTGACCCAGCATTTCGCGGGCAAGCTGGCGGAAAACGGATTCATCGAAGAAGTCAGCGAAAAGCAGGTCTATTCCAACGCCGACGGCCGCTTCCTGCCCGACCGCTATATCGAAGGTGAATGCCCCAACTGCGGCTATGACGGCGCGCGCGGAGACCAGTGCGAAAACTGCACCAAGCAACTGGACCCGACCGACCTGATCAACCCACGTTCGGCCATTTCCGGATCGACCGATCTGGAAGTGCGCGAAACCAAGCACCTGTATTTGAAGCAGTCGGCGCTGAAGGACAAACTGGACGCGTGGATTGACCAGAAATCCGATTGGCCGGTCCTGACGACCTCGATTGCGAAGAAATGGCTGCATGATGGCGACGGGCTTCAGGATCGCGGCATCACGCGCGATTTGGACTGGGGAGTGCCGGTCAAAAAGGGCGACGAGGACTGGCCCGGCATGGAAGGCAAGGTTTTCTATGTTTGGTTCGACGCGCCCATCGAATACATCGCCGCCACCGCCGAGTTGGCGGATGAAAAAGGTGAAGGCCCCGAGTGCTGGGAGCGCTGGTGGCGCACCGACAAGGGGGCCGACGACGTGCGTTACGTGCAGTTCATGGGCAAAGACAACGTTCCGTTCCACACCCTGTCCTTCCCGGCGACGATCATGGGCTCGCAAGAGCCGTGGAAGCTGGTCGACTACATCAAGTCGTTCAACTATCTGAACTATGATGGCGGCCAGTTCTCGACCTCGAAAGGCCGTGGCGTCTTCATGGATCAGGCCCTGTCGATCCTGCCGGCCGACTACTGGCGCTGGTGGCTGCTGAGCCACGCGCCGGAAAACTCGGACTCTGAATTCACGTGGGAAAACTTCCAAGTCAGCGTGAACAAAGACTTGGCCGACGTGCTGGGCAACTTCGTCAGCCGCGTCACCAAGTTCTGCCGCTCCAAATTCTCGGAGGCTGTGCCCGAAGGCGGCGCATATGGCGAGGCCGAGGCCGCCTGATCGCCGATCTGACCACCAAAGTGCGCGCCTATGAGGGCCACATGGAGGCCATGGACGTGCGCAAAGCCGCGCAGGAACTGCGTGGCATCTGGGTGGCGGGCAACGAATACCTGCAAGCCGCCGCGCCGTGGGCGACCTTCAAGACCGACCCCGATCAGGCCGCCGCACAAATCCGTCTGGCCCTGAACCTGATCCGCCTTTACGCGGTTCTGTCGGCCCCGTTCATCCCAGATGCATCCGAAACGCTACGCGCCGCGATGGACACCGATATGGACTGGCCGGGCGACGTGGCCGAGGCGCTGGACACACTGAAAGCGGGCCATGCCTTCACCGTGCCGGAAAACCTTTTCGCCAAGATCGCCGACGAGCAGCGCGAAGAATGGCAAGAGCGGTTTGCTGGCACCCGCGACTAAGCGATTTTCACACAACTTTTGAAGCGCCCCCGACTGATGCATGGGGCGTTTTTACGACCAATCCGTCGGAAACTCACCCGATTTAGGGGCGTCCGATCCATCACACACCAAATCAGCCAATTTCGCTTTATTTCGCCCTGAAACTGGCTATCTTCAATTAAGAGCAACAAAAACCGGGTAAGAAGACCGGAGCCATGAGGAACAAAGGCAGCAAAAAGTTGACGATTGCGAAGGGCAAACAAAAGCCAATCCGGCTGTCACTTTCAGATAAAAGGTCCGTGCGCACACAGTTCGGCGCGCTGCCCTTCCGTATTCATGATGGCAAGGTCGAGTTCCTGTTGATTACCTCGCGCGGGACAGGGCGGTGGATCATTCCCAAGGGCTGGCCGATGGACGGGGAAACCCCCGCCGGGGCGGCCGCGACAGAAGCCACTGAAGAGGCCGGTGTCGAAGGGCAGCTCTATCATCAGGTCTTGGGGTTCTACGCTTACGACAAGGGCTTCGCCGGTGAACGGCTGCCCTGCGTTGTGGCGGTATTTCCGTTGAAGGTGAAGAAGCAACTGAAAGCCTATCGGGAAAAGGGCGAACGTCGCCGCAAATGGGTCAGCCGCAAAAAAGCGGCGCAAATGGTGAGCGAGCCGGAACTGCGCCAGATCATCAAGGATTTCGACCCCAAAGTCCTACGCTGATTGTCGGCTGCTGCCGCCGGGGGCTTGCACAAGTCCCTGCCGAGTTTCATATAACTTACAGACGACACCACTTGGACGCACGCGCCCCATGATCCGTTATGCCCTGAAATGCGATAAGGACCACCGGTTTGAAAGCTGGTTCCAGAACGCCAACGCCTTTGATGCGTTGACGGCGGCCGGTCATGTTGCATGCCCTGATTGCGGGTCAATCAACGTGGAAAAGTCCCTGATGGCCCCGAAGGTGCGCCCGGCGCGCAACGCTGCGGCGAAGCCCGCCCCAGCCGGGACATCCCCTGCGCCTGCTCCGACAGCCCCCAGCTCCACACGTGGCCCCTCCGCCTGAAGTTCGGGCCGAGATCGAAGCCGAAATCGCCAAATTGCGTGCCAAGGTCGAAGCCGAAAGCGATTACGTCGGCGAGGATTTCGCCAAAGAAGCCCGCGCCATGCATCTGGGCGAAGCGCCTGAACGCGCGATCTATGGCGAGACCAAGCTGGAAGACGCAAAAGAGCTGATAGAGGATGGCGTGCCGGTGATGCCCCTGCCCTTCACACCGACGCGGAAGGTGAACTAAGGCGCCTTGAGATCGGGGGGCAATCGGCTAGGCTGTTGCCAACGCACCCCTATTCAGGACGACACCATGCCCGCTGAGATCACCATCCGCCCCATCCGTGCCGACGACAAACCCGCCTGGCGCGCGCTTTGGACGGCCTATCTGGAGTTCTACGAAACCAAACTGGACGACGCGGTCTATGACAGCTCGTTCGCCCGGATGCTGTCGGGTGGCCCCGGCGAGTTTCAAGGGCTGGTGGCGGAGCGGGACGGCGTCCTAGTCGGCCTGACCCACTTCCTGTTTCACCGCTCCATGTGGAGCGTCGAGAACACCTGCTACCTGATGGACCTCTATGTCGATCCGAGCCTGCGCGGGGGTGGCGTGGGCCGTAAGCTGATCGAAGCGGTGCACACAATTGCCAAGGACGAGGGCTGTTCAGGCACCTACTGGCTGACGCAAGAGTTCAACTACAAGGGCCGGATGCTCTACGATCAAGTCGCCACGCGGACACCGTTTATTAAGTACGCGAAGAAGGATTGAGCCGGCGCTGAGGACAGAATGCAGTTCATTGAACGATCCGTGCTGGGGGTGCGCAGCGCCGTCTGGACCCTCGAGAGCCCGCAAATGGGCTTTCGCGTTATGCTCTTTCCAATGATCCATGTGGCGCAACCTTCGTTCTATGCCGAGGTGTCAAAGCGATTGTCGCAGTGCGATATCATTCTATGCGAGGGTGTCAGTAGCAAGTTCAGCAAAAGGCTGGCCCAAGCCTATTTGCAGCTGACGCGAAATCCGCGACTGGGACTGGTCGCACAGCACGAGATGGCACTTGATCACGTCAAAGAGCGGCTAGTCCTTGCGGATATCGAGGGCGCGCATTTTGATGAAAGCTGGGAAGACTATCCTTCTTCAACCGGTTTCTTCTTCCTGTGGCTGCATATTTTTTCGGGCTTTACCTGCGGTTCTTTGGAACTCGCCGTCTTATGGCGCGCCAGATCAACAGCCAAATGCTGGAAAGCCGCGATGACCTTTTGAAAGACGACGATACCCAAGAACTAGACAACATTTTACTGGAGCATCGTGATCAACATTTGATCAGCGTCATCGACGATCAGATTGCCAAACTGGGTGATGCGAAACAGACCATCGGGATTGTCTATGGCGCCGCGCATATGCGCGCCGTTGCCCGGCATCTTGTCCGGAACCATGGATGCCGCACTCTGGATGGCGAGTGGATCACGGTATTTGATCTGTAGCCAACAATCGCCACCCCGGGGTCAAAGGGCCAACATGTCGCCCCATCCACACTTGCCCTTTCGCGCCCTCCTGCGTAAGAGAAGCCGGACGTAAAGGAAGGGATGGGGCAGCATGCCTATTCTGGTGATGAAATTCGGCGGCACATCGGTCGCCAATCTGGATCGGATCCACCGGGCCTCGAAGCGGGTCGCGCGTGAGGTGGCCAATGGCTATGACGTGATCGTCATCGTCTCGGCCATGTCGGGCAAGACCAACGAGCTGGTCGGCTGGGTCAACGAAACCTCACATCTGTATGATGCACGCGAATATGACGCGGTGGTCAGCTCGGGCGAGCAAGTGACCGCAGGTCTGATGGCGCTGCGCCTGCAGGAAATGGACGTGCCCGCACGCAGCTGGCAGGGCTGGCAGGTGCCGGTGAAGACCACCGGTGTGCACTCGGCGCGCGGATTGAAGAGATCCCCGACCGACAACATCATGGCCAAGTTCGGCGAAGGCATGCGTGTTGCAGTTGTGGCGGGCTTCCAGGGCATCGCGGATGATGGCCGGGTCACTACGCTAGGTCGTGGCGGATCGGACACCACCGCCGTGGCTTTCGCCGCTGCCTTCGGGGCCGAGCGTTGCGACATCTATACCGATGTGGACGGCGTCTATACGACCGACCCGCGCATCTCGGACAAGGCGCGCAAACTGGACAAGATCGCGTTCGAGGAAATGCTGGAGCTGGCGTCGCTGGGCGCCAAGGTTCTGCAAACCCGCTCGGTCGAGCTGGCAATGCGCTATAAGGTGAAACTGCGGGTTCTGAGCAGTTTCGAAGAATATGACCCGGAAGCAGGCACGCTGGTCTGCGACGAGGAGGATATCGTGGAAAGCAATGTAGTTTCTGGCGTCGCATACAGCCGCGACGAAGCAAAAATGACCCTGATCTCGGTAGCGGACCGCCCCGGTATCGCATCGGCAATCTTCACCCCGCTGGCAGACGCTGGCGTGAACGTGGACATGATCGTGCAGAACATCTCGGAAGAGGGTCGCACCGACATGACCTTCTCGTGCCCTGTTGATCAGGTCGCGCGCGCGCAGAAGGCCATGACGGATGCCAAAGCCGCAGGTGACATCAACTTCCACGACATCGTGGCAGATCAGGATGTGGCCAAGGTCTCGATCGTGGGCATCGGCATGCGTTCGCAGGCCGGTATTGCAGCCAAGATGTTCCAAGTGTTGTCCAACGAAGGCATCAACATCAAGGTTATCACCACCTCCGAGATCAAGATCTCGGTCCTGATCGATCGCAAATACATGGAGCTGGCCGTGCAGGCGCTGCATGACGCGTTCGAGCTGGAGAAAGCGTAAGAGATACGGCCCTTAGGGTTGGAAATGAGAACGGCCTCGCAGGGATGCGGGGCCGTTTTTGGTTGGGGCCGCGTAGAGCGTGTCTATCCCGTGCCGCCATTCACCGCGCGCACCATTTCTTTCAGATGACGCATGTCAGTCCCGCAACATCCGCCAAACACTTTTATGGCTGGGTTACTTTTCATAATATCGGCAATTTCGCGACCTAATTGACGCGGATCGCCTTCATCAAGTTCCTCAGCTTCATCGAGCTCGGCATGCGAACAGCGTGAAGCATTTGCCACAACGCCAAGCAACCGTGGATGCGCATCAAGCGAACCGGCAAAATGTGATGGGTGAGCGCAATTAACCATGAAGTAAGCCGCACTGCTTCCACTATCTGCGTCTATTTGGTCAATGGCGTCTGTAAGCGGTGTACCGTCTGCAAGGCAGCATCAGTTTCGACAACCAATGACATGACGATTGGCAGCCCTACATCACCTGCTGCCAAAATACATCCTGCGGCTTCGCTGCGTCGGTTGAAGGTATAGGCGGTCGCCATATCGACGGCGGTCTCGCGTAAAACAGAAAGTTGCGCAGTGTGATAAGCGCGCGCCTCATCCACAGACATCACAGACATCTTAGCGTAGGGATCGGCACATGGTCCGATACAAGCCGAGATCAAAATGTCTTCGCGCCCCGCCGATCGGCGCACATCATCCATTAAGGACGCAGCATCCCGATTGACGCCGGCAAGACGTTCGCCGCCGTATCCCAAAGGCGCGGCACGATCAGCGTTCGCCATCCATGTTGGCGTATCGAGAATACACCCGATATCCATTTCGCCCGCCAATTGGATCAACGTGTGCATTTGCCCAGCAAGAATACTCCGGGTTTCTGAGTTCTCGAGTAGTGGAAAAGAAGCAAACCCCGGCAGCTCCAAGCCGTGATTAAATATTAGATCTGTCCCTGTACCTGTGTAGGCAAGGAATTTCCTGTCACTGTCATGTGGCAACTTCCTTGTCATGTCCTGCAACCATTCTTCATCTGGTGTAGTCTTGGATGATAGCAGCGATCAGCTTTCTGGCAAAACGCCACTCTCCCCCTCCAACCCCGCAATAATCAGCTCCACTCCCTTAGCGAAGTTGTGCAACCCGTCATATTCGCGGGCGGCGACTTTTTCGGCCATGGCGCGCAGGTTGGGGTAGGTCTCGGCGGGGATCAGGTGCAGGTGCGCTTGGGTGACTTCGGCGTAGTCTTCGGGCGCGAAGGGGAAGTTTAGCTCCTGCAGCGTGAAGCCATAGATGTGGCTGTCCATCAGGTTCCAGGCGTGATCCGCGTCGATCAGGTCAAAGCCTGCGTTGATCATCACGGCCAGCGTCGCCTCGACATAGGCCAGCACGTTGGGGCCGGTATTGGGCAGCGACACCAACAGCTGGATCGTCCACGGATGGCGCTTAAATACGGCCCGAGCGTTGTGGGCGCGGGCGCGGAGTTCGTCTTGCCACGGCCCGTCCGGATTGGGCAGCGGGATCTGCGCGATGGCCCAATCGGCCATGCCCATCAGAAGCGCATCCTTGCCCGCGAAGTGGTTGTAGAGCGACATCGCCTCGACCCCCAGCGCGGCGGCCAGTTTGCGCATGGACAGCGAATCGGATCCGGCCTCGTCCGCTAATTTCACGGCCGCAGCCAAGATCGCGTCTCGCGTCAGCTTTGACGTTTTCTTTGATTTCCGAACCACTTGCGCCCTTTCTACTGCCCTCTCTTGATTTACTTACACTGTAAGCTTATATCAAGCTGCAAGTTAACTTACACTGTAAGGTTAGGGCATAATATGAAACGCATCTGCATCGTCGGGATCTCGGGCAAGCTGGGACAATACATGCTGAAACACGCGCTGGATCGCGGCTATCACGTGAATGGCGTGTGCCGGGAAAAGAGCATGGGTAAGCTTGACGCCATCATGGCCGAACATGGGGATCGCATCACACTTTTCCCCGGCAAGACCAATGACCGCGCGGTGATCCGGCAGGCCGTAATGGGTTGCGAGGGCGTACTGACCGTGCTGGCACCGTGGGGCGTGCAGCAATATTCTTCGGGCACAGCGCAAGCGGTGATGGATTTCGCCGAGCCGGATGCACGGCTGATCTTTTCCTGCGGCTGGCATATCACGATGGATGGCAAGGACCGCTATTCGTGGACCTTCCGCACGCTTCTTGCGGTTGCGACGAAACTGACCCGTTGGTTCCGCTTTGTCGAGATCGACGACCAAGTGCTGGCCTGCGATCTGATTTTCAAATCAGACACCAAATGGACCGTGGTGCGTGGATCGGACCTTGAGGAAGGCAAGAGCCAAGGGCTCCCCGTCTGGTCCGAACATGTGCAGGACCTGTGCTGGCCTCGAACAAGACCCGCCGGATCGACTTTGCGCTGTTCATGGTCGAGGCACTGCGAAACGACGCGCTGATCGGGAAGGCGCCTGCGATTTGCGGCGCGGGGACGGAAAGTGCGCGGGCGCAGGCGGATCAGATTCGTGCTTGATCCGCGCCACTTCTGCGCGAAACCTTGCGCCCTTATCGCCTAATGGCAACTGGTCTGGCATGAGAATCTATTTGGTATTTCCCGTAATTGTCGCTGTGATTTTGGCAGGCTTGATCTTTGCTCGCGACGTCATTCACGACCCAAAAACATCCCACGATCATGATATTGCGTTTCTTGTCGACGTTCATTTGGGAAACAGCGATCTCATGGCGAAGAGCGCCGAACTGGAATCTCAAGTTGCCGCGCGCATAGCCTCTGACATGAAAAAAGTCGGCGCGCGCGTCATTGATCAGCAACAGTTTCAGACGCTGCTGTTCGGCGACTTCAAGGAACGCTATGAAGCAAGGTCGCGCATTTGGATTGAGGACCAATATTTAAAACATCTTAACGCGCGCGAAATAAAGGCCATTGCGGAATATGCAAGAAGTGATGAGGGGCGCGACCTTCTGGATATGACGCAGCCGATTGAACAGAAGTCACCCGAAAATGTTGCAGCGTTCTTCGATGGCCCTGGTCGACCTATTGCTGACATCATACCCGAACTCAAAGCTGCCGCTGAAGCGTTCCTACAAGAACAACACCTCTTGATGACCGAGTATCTTTCGCTGGGCCGCGTCGCGGACATCACTGAGATGCCCCATGTGGTCGCATTTGAAGACGAGAGTATGCGCGCGGTGGCGGTTGAAAAGATGCGCGCCCTTGATAACGGCGTAGATTATCAGTCGGCCTTTCAGCCGAATTGACGCCTTCCAAATACCCGCCCATCATTCACCGCGAACCCGACCGCGATGATGGCGAAGCCACCCATGCTTCGGGGCCGATGCGTTCGCCAAGAAACAGTGCGCCAAGGGTGATGGCGAAGGGCGGGATCAGAAGGGTGACGAGCATCAGGTTTGCGGCCCCTGCCCGTGCGAGGATCCCGAAGTACAGCACATAGGCCAGCGCGGTGGAGAGGGCAGCGAGGCCCAAGAGCGCACCCCATGTGGTGACGGACAGGCTGAGTGACGGCGGGCCATCCACCATCCAGACCACAGGCGCCATGATCAACGTGCTCACCGTCACCATGCCCAGCGCGTTCATCAAAGGGGGCTGGCCTACCAACATGACCCGGCCCCAGACGCTGGCGAAAGCGTATGACAGTGCCGCACCCATGATTGCCAGCTGGGCGAGGTTGGCGGGGTTGAAGCCCGACACGGCCTCGGGGCCCATGATGACGCCGACACCGATCAGGCCCAGAACCGCCCCGCCAATCTTGCGAGCGGTGAGGGGGTTCGTCGGCCAGCAGCACGCCCGCGACCACCGCGCCGAACATCGCCGTTGTGCCGTTCAGGATCGAGCAAGGCCGCTTTCGATCTGCGTCTGCCCCCAGAAAATCAGCGAAAACGGGATCGCGTTGTTGAGCGCGCCCATGCCCAGATAGCCCAGCCAGACGCGCGGGCTGCGCGGGATAGGGATGCGCTTCATCGCCACGATCATGGCCAGAATGGGAATGGTCCAGACCACCCGATGTAGCGTGATGGTTAGAGGCGGCACCTCGCCCAGCGCGACCTCGGCAAAGAAAAACGACCCGCCCCAGACGGCGGCGAGTGCAATCAGCATGATCCATGCGGTGCGGTCCATTTGGAGGGTGGGTTGGGGCATTGGGCGGGGTCCTGTGGTGTTGCCCATAGGGATGGCGGGATTTGCGGCGAAGGCCAATCCGTTTCTTGTGGTTTCGCTTTGAGAGACGAGCGATCCACGCATACAATGACGGGTAACTATCGAGCGATCTATCTGGACCATTGCGAACTATGAGCAAGAAACTAATCGGAAAATTAGTCGAGTTTAAACTACCTAAGTTCTTTGTTTATGGGATTTGCACTCATAGTGAAGGTACTCAAGGAGAAATAGTCAGAATGCTGAAAGGTGTTCACTACGCTCAGAATAGGGAGACTGGTAGCACTCTTTGTATTGGTGAGTATTTTACCACAATTCGGTTTCCTCTCAGGTACACACTTAAAAAACCAGAAATTCAAGTTGTGGGTGATTGCAACCTCTCTAAGGCTGACCTGATCAGGCCGATATTTCGCTCATTGGGGATCGCTCCCGCTGGCGAGAAACCGAACGGCTGGTGGATTGTCGATGGCAATGATGAGAAGTGGGTGGAGGCGCTCACCATTGAGATGGCTTCTTATCCCGATGACGGACTGCGCAACCTGCTAGCAATCCAAGAATTATATGAGAACGATCTGTTCCCAGAATCTATAGAACTGCTGTCACGAGGACCGTTATCTTTCGATCCAACCAGTATGTAGTTATAAGCTTTAGCCATTCCATTTGGCTCAATATTGCCCGCTCTCTCATCTCGCCCAGCAGCCGCGACACCTTAGCCTCTGAGCATCGCCATTCGTTCACTCGGCCCAAAACAAAAACAGCCCGCCAATCTGACGGGCTGTTCTTCGTCTATCGCGCTTCGCTTACATCTGCCCGTAAGGCGTCGAGCGCGAGATGTTGAGTTCCTCGTCACTCATCACCTCTTCGACGCCCTCAAACAGCGGGGTCGAGAGGTAGCGTTCGCCGGTGTCGGGCAGCATGACAAGGATGTTCGCGCCTTCGGGGGCATTTTTCGCGGTCTCGATCGCGGTGGCGAAGGTTGCACCGGCCGAGATGCCGACGAAGATGCCTTCTTCGGCAGCCAGACGTTGCGACCACTTGATGCCTTCCGGGCCGGGGACCGAGGTCAGCTCGTCGTAAAGCCCATTGTCCAGCGCCTCTTGCAACACGTGGGGGATGAAGTCCGGGGTCCAGCCTTGGATGGGGTGCGGGTTGAAATCCGGGTGGCCTTCGGTGGGCTGGTTTTGCTCGTTGCGGGTGTTCACGTAACCGGACGCGACGATCGCGGCGTTGGCCGGTTCGGTCAGGATGATCTTGGTGTCGGGGCGTTCTTTCTTCAGGACACGCCCCGATGCCCGTCACGGTGCCGCCTGTGCCATAACCGGTGACCAGATAGTCCAAACGCTCGCCATCGAAATCGGCAAGGATCTCGCGCGCAGTGGTGTTTTCGTGGATGTCGGCGTTGGCGTCGGTTTCAAACTGGCTGGCAAGGAACCAGCCGTTCTCTTCTGCCAGTTCTTTGGCCTTGGAATACATGCCGAAGCCCTTCAATTCCTTGGGCGTCAGCACCACTTTCGCGCCAAAGAAACGCATCAGTTTGCGGCGCTCGACCGAGAAGCTTTCGGCCATTGTCACCACCAACGGATAGCCTTTGGCCGCGCAGACCATGGCAAGACCGATGCCGGTATTGCCGGATGTGGCTTCGACCACCGTCTGGCCGGGCTTCAATGCGCCGCTGGCTTCGGCGGCTTCGATGATGTTCAGCGCAAGGCGGTCCTTGACGGATCCGGCCGGGTTGAAGGCTCCATCTTCACAAAGATGTTCACGCCCTCGGGCGCGATACGATTGATGCGGATAACAGGCGTGTCGCCCACCGTATCCAGAATGCTGTCATAGCGCATGCCGCGCCCATTGGTCTGTCGGGGTGCCATGGAAAGGTCCTTTCGCAATACACGGGTTCATTATTCGTTGATCTTAAACCTAAGACGCAATCCGCGCAGTCAAAACCCGCCTTCGTGCAAAAAGACTGAAATTTACGTATCGCAATATGCCCCCAACGCATCGTCCCACAAATCGACAACCTGGCGCGTTTCTGTTCCGCACAATCAGTGGCCGGACAGCGCAAATTGCAGGCAAACTCACACGCAGGCAAAAACGCGCAGATTTTTGCTGATGTGAACGTAACGAGTTTCTGGCATAGGTGGCAGCGAGCCGCTAGGATAAGGCTTGATCAAACGGCGCGCACCTCGGTCTCCGAGACTGCCAAGACGCCGTGGCAAACAGGGATTGGTAAGATGGCAGAAAGCCAGACAAGCGACAGCCGCAAGCTTTTGGTCAGCCTGCGCGAGACCCTTGCGGCAGCGTCCGAGGGGCAGGAACGGCTGGACCGTATTACCTCGTTGATTGCTGAAAGCCTTGGGGTCGAGGTGTGCTCGATCTATCTGTTCCGGGACGCCGAGACGCTTGAGCTTTGTGCAACTGAAGGCCTGAAGGCCGAAGCAGTGCACCAGACACGTCTGCGTGTGGGCGAAGGGCTTGTGGGGCGCGTGGCGCGCTCGGGCCAGGTGGTGAATACCGAGGATGCCCCGTCCGCACGTGGGTTCCGGTACATGCCGGAAACGGGGGAAGAGATTTACTCGAGCTTCCTGGGCGTGCCCATTCAGCGTCTGGGCGAAAAACTGGGCGTGCTGGTTATTCAGTCGAAAGAGGCCCGTGTCTTCTCGGCTGACGAAATTTACGGCATTGAAGTGGTCGCCATGGTGCTGGCCGAAATGACCGAGCTGGGCGCTTCGTCGGCGAAGGCGAGGCCATGGGCGCGCTTCACCAGCGGCCTGTCACCTTCAAGGGCAGCATCGGCCAGGAAGGCGCGGCCGAGGGGCACGTTTGGCTGCATGAACCGCGTGTCGTTGTGACCAACCCGGTGGCGGATGATCCCGATGTCGAATTGAAGCGCATGCACGATGCCGTTGATACGCTGCGTGTGTCTGTGGACGAGATGCTGGAAAACGCGCAGACAACCGACAAGGAACAAATGCAGGTTCTGGAAGCCTATCGGATGTTTGCCAACTCCAAGGGCTGGATGCGGCGTATGGCCGAAGATATTTCGCGCGGGCTATCTGCCGAAGCTGCGGTCGAGAAAGAGCAATCCGCCGCACGCGCCCGAATGAGCCAAGTGCCGGATGCTTACCTGCGTGAACGGCTGCATGATCTGGACGATCTGTCGAACCGCCTGCTGCGGATCCTGACCGGACAGGGCAAGGATACCGGGGCCGAGATGCCGGAAAACCCGATCCTGATCGCCACAAATATTGGGCCGGGAGAGCTTTTGGAATATGGGCGCGGCCTGAAGGGGATCGTGCTGGAAGAGGGCTCGGTCGCCAGTCACGCCGCAATCGTGGCGCGCGCCTTTGCAATTCCGCTGATCATTCAGGCGGGCCACATCGCGACCGAGGCCCTGAACGGCGACCACATCCTTGTGGATGGTGAAAACGGTGTGGTCCACCTGCGCCCCGAGGACACGATTATCTCGGCGTTCCGCGACAAGATGGCGATGGAGGCCACGAAGCAGGAACGCTACCAAAGCCTGCGCGACAAGCCCGCGATGGGCCTGTGCGGGACCGAGGTTAAACTGCATATGAATGCAGGCCTGATGGCCGACCTGCCCTCGCTGGAAAGCTCGGGGGCCTATGGCGTGGGCCTGTTCCGTACAGAGTTGCAGTTCCTGACCGTGGACCGGGTGCCGCGTCGGGGTGATCTGGCAGCGACATATGCCCGTGTTATGGACGCAGCCAAAGGCAAGCGCGTCACCTTCCGCACGCTCGATATCGGGTCGGACAAAGTGCTGCCCTATATGAACCCGCTGGACGAGCCGAACCCGGCTTTGGGGTGGCGCGCGATCCGCGTTGGGCTGGACAAGCCGGGCGTCATGCGAATGCAACTGCAGGCGCTTATCCGCGCCGCCGCGGGGCGTTGCCTGACCGTCATGTTTCCGTTCATCGCACAGCTGGACGAGTTCCGCGACGCCCGCGAAATGCTGCTGGCCGAGATCGAGCGCGAGCGCGCGCTGGGTCATATTCTACCCGAGAAGGTCGAGATCGGCGCGATGCTGGAGACGCCGTCGATGGTGTTTGCCCCGCAGCAGTTCTTCGAGATGGCCGACTTCATCTCGATCGGCGGCAATGATCTGAAGCAGTTCTTTTATGCGGCAGATCGGGAAAATGAACGGGTGCGGCGGCGGTACGACACGCTGAACGTGTCTTTCCTGAACCTGATTGAAGAGATTGTGACCCGCTGCGACGCGGCGCGTACGCCCTTGAGCTTCTGCGGCGAGGATGCAGGCCGGCCACTGGAAGCAGTGTGCTTTGCGGCGCTTGGGATGCGGCACCTGTCGATGCGACCAGCCTCGATCGGTCCAGTCAAAAGCTTGATAAGGCGAACAAATCTGGATGATTTGCGGGAAGTGATCGACACCACCCGCCTGTCTGGGGAACAATCCGTTCGACAAACTGTCAAGGCATGGCTCGCAGAAAACGCGGTGTGAGAAACAGTTCGTTTCGACTTGCCTCACGCCCGGTTAGGAAAATCTTCAGACAATTAGAACAATCGTGGAACAGCGACGCGAGCGTTTTGACATCCCGATGACCGGGAACTGTCGAACCGCACGCATATTGGAAGACCAAGCTGCGGTTGGCGTCCGGCGCATTGCCCCGACCGACCCGCAAAAGGAGAGGCCCATGCTGTTTCGTGTACTCGTCACCGGTGTATTCACCGGCTCAATCGCTGCCGTAACGGCGTTCTCGCAGGGGTTTGGTCCAGTTGCGGCCTTCATGGCCTATGCAGTTTTTGCGGGTTTTGCAGTCATCGGGATGGGTGTCCTGACCCTCACAGCACCCAAGCTCCCTGCTCCATCACGTCAGTGGAAACTGGATCGGTCGCGCGGCACACGTACCCAGCGGGTATGGCATCCGCTTTTGCAGAACCGTAGGTCCCCGTATTGGCAACAAAGGCTGGAACGCATGACGCGGCAATCCATCGGTGCGCAAGCCCGACCCGCAACATTCTGTGTATTCACATCGGTGCGTCGGAACCAACCGACCTTTCGCTAAGGTTTATCCTGCAGAGTGCTAGGCGTCGTCAAACCTGCGAACATCACCCGCCACACCACGCCACGACCCGCAGTCCTGATCATAGGCGAGAACCCGGTCAGGGTTGGTGGGCGGCGGCATGACCACCCCCTCTAATCGCGTAAATCCGAACCGCTGGTAATAGGGCGCATCCCCAACCAGCATGACACGATCCCAACCCAGTTCGGCCGCGCGGCCAAGGCTTTGACGGATCAGATGACCGCCCAGCCCCTCACCCTGACGGGTCGGGTGCACGGCCACCGGCCCCAGTAGAAGCGCTTTGTGCGTGTGCTCTCCGACAATGGCGATGGGCCAGTAGCGGATCGCCCCGGCTAGAACACCGTCCGCGTCACGCGCAACCATGGACAGCTCTGGAATAGGCGGCACATCATCGCGCAGACGATAGGATGACAGCGCCTCGCGCCCTGGCGCAAAGCACAGGTCGTAAAGGGCTTCGACCTCCCACCAATCTTCCTGCGTTTCCTGAGACAGATGATACAGCTGCCCGCCCTCGTGTTGCCTTTGGCTTCTCTTTACGTTCCTGCTATCACGGCAAGGCTATGAAACGGAAGGGATAAGCCAGTGTTCTATCAACCCGAAAACGGGCACGGGCTGCCCCATAATCCGTTCAACGCCTTGATCGTCCCGCGCCCGATTGCGTGGATCACCACAAGAGATGCCGACGGTCGCGATAACCTTGCCCCCTATTCCTTCTTCAATGGGGTCGCCTACGATCCGCCGCAAGTGATGTTCGCCACGACTTCGGGCAAAGCGGATCGGCAGATGGGCAAAGATACACTAGACAACATTCGCCAAACGGGCGCGTTTTGCGTGCACATGGTGTCAGAGGACCTGACAGACGCGATGAATGTCAGCGCCGCCAGCTTCGGGCGCGACGTGAACGAGATCGATGAAGCAGGATTGGAACAGGTGGCGTGCGAGACAATTGATGCCGCTCGCCTACCCCGCCGCCCCTGCCGCACTTGAATGCAAGCTGACGCAGATCACGCAGCTGCCGGGCGAAGCCAATTACGTCTGTTTCGGCGAGGTGACTGGGATCCATATACGGGATGATTGCATCGTCGACGGGATGTTCGACATCACCCGCGCGCGCCCCTTGGCCCGGCTGGGCTATCGCGACTATTCCGTCGTGCGCGACAGGTTCACCCTGAAACGTCCTGGAGAGTAACGCCGGTACATCCAACATAAAAAAGGCGCCCGAAGGCGCCCTTTTATTAGTGTCCACCAAGGATGCCGGTCTTGACAGAATAGTCCGCGGCGACCTCGTAATCAGGGTCGTCATCGCTGTCGACCATCAGGTGGCCTGCCTTGGTCAGCAGGTCGTGACAATCGCGGCTCAGGTGGCGCAGTTGAACTTTCTTGCCCAGTGCTTCGTATTTCAGTGCCACCGCCTCGATCGCTTGCAGCGCCGATTGGTCCACCACGCGCGAACGGGCAAATTCGATCACAACCAGATCCGGGTCGTTCTTGACATCGAACAGTTCGGTAAAGCCTTCGGCCGAACCGAAGAAAAGCGGGCCTTCCACGTCATAGACCTTGCCCCCGTCTTCTTCACGAGTCACCGCGTGGATACGGGCGGCGGCGTTCCAAGCATAGGCCAGCGCCGACACGATCACGCCCACCACAACGGCGACGGCAAGATCTTCATAGACGGTCACGGCGGTCACCAGCAGGATGACGAACGCATCCGTGCGCGGTACGCGGCGCAGGATCTTCAACGAGTTCCAAGCGAACGTACCAATCACCACCATGAACATGACGCCGACAAGGGCCGCCAACGGGATCATCTCGATCCAACTCGACGCCACAACGATGAAGAGCAGTAGGAAAATCGCAGCGGCGATACCGGCGATGCGGGTACGACCGCCCGAGCGGACGTTAATCATCGACTGACCAATCATGCACAGCCACCCATTCCGCCGAAGAAACCGGTGATCACGTTCGACGTGCCTTGCGCGATACATTCCTGCGAAGCACCACCACGCTGACCGGTCATTTCGCCCACAAGGTTCAGGGTCAGCAGGCTTTCAATTAGGCCAATCGCGGCCAGGATCACGGCGTAAGGCAGGATGATCCAAAGCGTTTCCAGCGTGAATGGCGCCAGCGCAGTACCATACAGCCCCTCACCCGTGCCAAACGGATTGTGGAAGCTGGGCAGTCCGCCCTTGATCGAGGCCATGTCGCCAACGGTCGGCACATCAATCCCAAAGGCAATCACAAGCCCTGCCACGACACCGATCCCGGCCAGCGGCGCAGGGATGATCGAGGTCAACTTCGGCAGGCCCCAGATGATCAGCATGGTCAGGCCCACAAGGCCCAACATCATGTAAAGCGACATGCCAGACAGCCACGCGTCGGTATTGCCCGGCTCTTTGAACTGGGTCATCTGGGCCAGGAAAATAACGATCGCCAGACCGTTCACGAAGCCCAGCATCACCGGGTGTGGCACCAATCGGATGAACTTGCCCCAGTGCATGACACCGGCAAAAACCTGCAAAATCCCCATCAAAACAACGGTTGCGAACAGGTATTCAACACCGTGCTCGGCGACCAAAGCCACCATCACAACGGCCAGGGCACCGGTTGCACCCGAAATCATGCCGGGACGTCCACCGATCACAGCGGTAATTAGACCGACCATAAAAGCTGCATAGAGACCCACAAGCGGGTGCACACCTGCGACAAAAGCGAAGGCCACGGCCTCGGGCACCAGGGCTAGGGCGACGGTCAGCCCCGACAGAAGCTCGGTCTTGATGCGGGACGGCGTCAGCTCGTCATTCGGCGACAAGCGTAGATCAGGGCGTTCGATACGATTGGCAAAGCTTGCCAGCAGGGCTCGGGCCACGGGGATTACCTCGTTCTGGGGATTGTTCGCGATGGGGCTGTCTAACGGCTTCGGCCGCTTCGGGCAATGCCTCAGATGACTTACGGTCCAGCAACAATTGCATGGCATGGCAGCAACGCGCGCGATAGGCTGCGGCCAAAGCAGAATAGGAGGCAGGCATGGACACACATATCGGGATCATCGGTGGGTCGGGCATCTATCAGATGGACGGGCTGGAAAACGCGCGTTGGGTGGATGTCGACAGCCCCGTGGGGTGCACCGTCCGACCAGATCCTGACCGGTCGGCTGGACGGCGTCACCATGTCCTTTTTGCCGCGCCACGGGCAGGGGCACGTGCATAGCCCCCTCGGACGTGCCCTATCGCGCCAACATCGACGCGCTGAAGCGGCTGGGCGTCACGGACGTGATAAGCGTGTCGGCCTGTGGGTCGTTCCGCGAAGAGATGGCTCCGGGTGATTTTGTCATTGTAGATCAATTCATTGACCGGACCTTCGCGCGATCGAAAAGCTTCTTTGGCTCGGGCTGTGTTGCGCATGTGGGCTTTGCCCATCCTACCTGCCCGCGACTGTCCGCTGCCTGTGCTGACGCTGCCCGCGCGGCCGGTGTCACCGTACACGAGGGCGGGACGTATCTGGCGATGGAGGGGCCTCAGTTCTCGACACTGGCGGAAAGCCGGATGTATCGCGACCAATGGGGGGCGCATGTGGTCGGCATGACCAACATGCCCGAAGCGAAGCTCGCCCGCGAGGCCGAGCTCTGTTACGCCTCGGTCGCGATGGTGACGGATTTCGATTGCTGGCATCCGGACCATGACGAGGTCGACGTGGCGCAAGTGATCGCGACGCTGACTGGCAATGGCGACAAGGCCAAACGAATGGTTGCGGGGCTGCCTGCGCTTCTGGGCACAAAGCGTACCCCCTGCCCGCATGGCTGCGACCGCGCGCTGGACATGGCCATCATGACCGCCCCGGAAAAGCGTGACCCTGCACTTCTGGCCAAGCTGGACGCGGTGGCAGGGCGAGTCTTGTGAGTCGTCTACACGGCGCCGATCTTGCCCGATACTTGGCATTTGTCGGCATGGTTCTGGTGAACTTCCGATTGGCTGCAGAGGTCAGCGGGGGATCGGATGTCGGATCGCTGATCACCGACACCTTAGAAGGCCGCGCAGCCGCCTTGTTTGTCGTGCTGGCAGGTGTCGGTGCCAGCCTTGGGAAGCCTGCATGGCATCTAACACTGCGCCGCGCCATCTTCCTGTTTGTCATCGGCATGTTGAATATGCTGATTTTCGACGCCGACATCCTGCATTTCTATGCGCTCTATTTCATCGTTTCGATGACGTTCATACGCAGGTCAGACAACAGCCTGTTGCTGGGTGTCGCCGGTTTTATTCTTGCGGGTTTTGTGGCGCAGCTGGTGCTGGATTTCGACCGCGGCTGGAACTGGACCACGCTTAGCTATGCCGATTTCTGGACCATCGAGGGCTTCTTGCGTCATTCTCTGTTCAACGGCTGGCATCCGGTCTTTCCTTGGGCGGCGTTTCTACTGTGGGGCATGTGGTTGGGGCGCCTGTCGCTGGGACGTTGGACTGTGCAGACCGGAATGGTGCTGGGCGGCGCACTGGTGGCAGTAGCAGCTCAGAAGGCCAGCGGCACCCTCATCAGCGACCCCCGAAATTGGCGCGTTGATGAGCACCGAGCCGGTTCCTGCGGGGCCGCTATATATGCTGGCGGGCGGGGCCACGGCCGCCGCAGTTCTGGGCGCTGTGTTGCTGATCACGCCGGTGTTGCTGGCGCTGCCCTGATCCGCCGCCTTTGCGACGCGATGATCGTGGCTGGGGGGGCGTCAAACACTAACACACTATGTCGCGCATATC
>LLEO01000016.1_pt1 | contig 37008 bp, 48 predicted proteins | sample 595861 | NCBI WGS metagenome assembly LLEO01 (sample SAMN02919315, study PRJNA255460) | bioreactor metagenome | biome: chemostat; feature: culture 2012_25.1; material: sediment; isolation source: day35 25degC chemostat 2012 inoculated with Wadden Sea sediment taken from... | place: Germany: Bremen ... | reverse complement strand
CCCGACAGGGGGCGCGCCTGCGTGGCGCGATATAACCGGCGATCTGATCCCAGATCGTCCGGGTGCTTGCATTTATCTGGCGCCTCAGCCCGTTCCTGACACATCACATCCGCGGTGGTCCGCCTTTGCGCGCATCCTCCGCCAGCTGTGGAAGGAGCTTCCCATGTGGTCTTGTCGCCCCTCATTCCTGATCCCCGCCGCTTCATGCTGGCGGGCTGCATGGCCTCGGTGTCCAGCACGCACGAGAGCACACCGGGCAGCCATGTCCAACGCGGCACACGCGTGGACGACGTCGCCACGCGCCGCGCCAGCCTGCCTGCCAAACTGCCAGCCATGAAGGCCTTTCCCGCAACACGGGGGGCGCATCCGATCCGGTCCAATAGCCTGATCATGGGCGACTTTCTGGACCTGAGCTTTCAGCTGGAAAGTGGTCGCCCCCTGCCCGTCCTCTCGCGCTTCGAAGGCCCGATCTCGGTCACGGTCGCCGGGCGGGCTCCGGCCCGGATGCAGGCCGATCTGGACCAGCTGCTGGGGCGTCTACGGCAAGAGGCAGGGATCAGCATTCACCGTGGGGTGGGCACATCAGGCGGACGGATTACCATTGAGCTGATCCCCAAACACAAACTGCAAAAACACGTGCCCCATGCCGCCTGTTTCGTTGCCCCCAACGTGGCCGGTTGGGCAGACTACCTGCGCCATCGTGCTCTGAGCGCACCGATTGGACGCGGATGCGTCAACGCACACAGATGACCGTGATCATCCCCTCAGATGTCAGCCCTCAGGAAATGCGCGACTGCCTGCATGAAGAGATCGCACAGGCGCTTGGCCCGGTGAACGATCTGTACCGGCTGGAGAACAGCGTTTTCAATGACGACAACTTCCACACGGTGCTCACCGGGTTCGACATGCTGATCTTACGGGCCTTCTACGCGCCGGACCTGCGCTCGGGCATGTCGCGGGCCGAGGTGGCCAACCATTTACCGGCTGTGTTGAAACGCTTGAATCCTGCGGGCGGGTCGGGCACCCCACGCCACACGCCCCCCACGCCCACAGCATGGAAGAACGCCATCGCTGACGCATTGGGACATGGCAAAGCCATTACACAACGTCAGGCAGCGGCGCTGCGCGCCGTCTCGATCGCGCGGCAAAGAGGGTGGCAGGACAATCGGCTGGCCTTCAGCCTGTTTGCGATGGGCCAGTTGCACATACAATCCGACAGCCAAACCGCCTTTGCAGCCTTCCAGGAAGCCAATGCCATCTATCGCGACCGCACGGGCACTGATCTTCACGCCGCACATATCGGCGTTCAAATGGCTGCCTATGCGCTGTCTGCCGGTCATATGGATCAAGCCATCGCAACTGTTAACCGTCACCTGCCCGCAGTTCAGCAGGCCCAGAACGCCGCACTTCTGGCGACGCTGATGATGATCAAGGCCGAGGCGCTGGATCGCAAAGGACTTACAAGTGACGCTGCGCGCCTACGGCTCGACAGTCTGGGCTGGGCACGGTATGGCTTCGGCTCAAACGCCCAGGTGGGGGCACGGCTTCGGGAAATCGCAGCCATCGCTTCTGGTTAGGCAGGATGACAGGGCCCCTGAGATACGGGGACGATAGGCCAGGGATGCGAAGATGATTGTAATTGTGGCTTTTGTAGTGGGCGCAGCACTCGGTGCGCTTCGTGCAAAGAAACGTGGCGGTAACCGGCTGGACATGGCGCAATATGGTGCAGTTTATGGCATTGTTCTGGCGCTGATCGCGACATTCCTGACCATCATGATCACCCGCGCCTAAGGACTGCCCATGTTCCTGCCCTTTTTTGAGAACCTCCGCGCTGCCAATGTGCCGGTATCCTTGCGCGAATACCTGTCCTTCCTGGAGGCAATGAAGGCCGGGCTGGTCACCTATGACATCGAGGGTTTTTATTACCTTGCCCGCACCGCAATGGTGAAAGACGAGCGCAATTTGGACAAGTTCGACCGCGCCTTTGCTGCCAGCTTTGAAGGATTGGAGGCGATCAGCGCCGACCAGATGCTGGAAGCCGTCGATATTCCGCAGGAATGGCTGGAAAAGATGGCCGAGAAGTTCCTGACAGAAGAAGAAAAGGCCGAGATCGAAGCCCTTGGTGGGTTCGATAAGCTGATGGAGACGCTAAAAGAGCGTCTGAAGGAACAGGAAGGCCGCCACCAAGGGGGCAACAAGTGGATCGGCACGGCGGGCACCTCGCCCTTTGGGGCCTATGGCTATAACCCGGAAGGCGTGCGGATCGGTCAAGATCGCTCGCGCCACCAGCGGGCGGTGAAAGTCTGGGACAAGCGTGAATTCAAGAACCTCGACGATTCCGTTGAACTTGGCACGCGCAACATCAAGGTCGCCCTGAAACGCCTGCGCAACTGGGCGCGCGACGGGGCGCATGACGAGCTGGATCTGGACGGAACCATCCGCGCCACGGCCGAGCATGGCTATCTGGACGTAAAGACCCGACCCGAACGAAAGAACGCCGTCAAGGTCTTGTTATTCCTTGATGTTGGCGGATCGATGGACCCACACATCAAAGTGGTGGAAGAGCTTTTTTCCGCCGCACGGTCCGAGTTCAAGCATCTGGAATACTACTATTTCCACAACTGCCTTTACGAGGGTGTGTGGCGCGACAACTCTCGCCGCTGGACCGAGCAAATCCCAACTTGGGAGGTGCTGCGCACCTATGGTTCAGACTATAAATGCATCTTCGTGGGGGATGCTTCGATGTCGCCCTATGAAATCGCCTATCGCGGTGGCGCGAACGAGCATTGGAACGATGAAACCGGTCAGGTCTGGCTAGAACGCGCGCGCGAGCAATGGCCGGACAATATGTGGATCAACCCCCTGCCCGAGCATCACTGGCGCTATACCCAGTCGGTTCAGATGATCAATCAGATCTTCGAAGGACGCATGGTCCCAATGACCATCGACGGGATCGAACGCGGCATGAAAGAGCTGGGACGTTAAGCCGCCTCTTGGCGGACCGTTTCTTCCTCGCGCTTCAGATACGGATCGTGCACGAATGTGCCGAAGGGCAGCAAGCTGGCCAAAATGGCCCAGTTCACCCGCGCCATCGACAAGCCGCCGTACGAAGACGCAAAGACCAGCGCGCCCATATAGCCTACGAACAACCAGCCATGCGCCATCCCGACAATCGGGACGATCTCGGTCATGCCTGCCCAGTATTTCAAGGGCATCGCGACGAACAGAAGCAGCAGATAGCTCCACCCTTCGACAGAGGCGATCTTCCGAAATACCCAGATGGATCGAGCCTTAGTCATGTCAGTGATCCTTGCAAGTTGTGGTCTCGGGGGCATAAACGCGACTGGGGTTCTGGAGAAATCTGGCGAAATGTCGCACAGATGGGGACGGAAAGTCAGACGACGCCCGTGTAACCATGACAAGAAGGAGAAATCCAGTGATTGCATCCCTTCGCCGCATGTGGGCTGCGGCCCCAGTCGCTACGGTTATTTTGGTCGTCGCATTGTCGGCATCGGCCGTCTTTGGCGTGCGTACGATCGGAAATTGGGTGTATTGGAACGATCCAGCCCACATCGACCAACCGATCGCGGGGTGGATGACACCGCGCTACGTTGCTTTTTCCTGGGACGTTCCGCGCCCGGTCATGATTGACGCTCTCGGTATGGGCGACAAAAACCCCGAGGGGCGCAACCTGAAACGTCTTGCCGAGGCGCAGGGGCATCCCACTGGACCAGCTGATCGCAAGGATTGAAGCGGCGATCAAGGACCATCGCACCAAAACGACCACGGATGGCGGGAAGCATGATCTCGACCGAGCTCGTCTTCACGCTTCTGTCTGACTATGGCCCGTGGGTGGTGTTTGCCTCTGCCTTCCTGTCTTGCCTTGCCCTGCCCATCCCGACCTCTCTGATGATGCTCGCGGGCGGTGCGTTTGCCGCGACCGGAGATCTGGCACTGACCAATGTGGTCGCGGCGGCCTTCATTGGCGCGGTGATCGGGGATCAAACCGGGTTCGCCATCGGACGGTTTGGAGGGACGCCTGCATTGGACCGGCTGGCCCGCAATCCGGCCCGCAAGGCCGTGCTGGCCAAGGCACATGCTTTCGTGGATCGGCGCGGTGGTTTGGGTGTATTCCTGTCTACATGGGCAGTTGCGCCCCTGGGTCCGTGGGTGAACTTTGCGGCAGGCGCGACTGGGCTGGGCTGGCTGCGCTTCGCAGTCTGGGACATCCTGGGCGAGACGATCTGGGTCACGCTCTATGTCGGGCTTGGTTTCATGTTCGCATCCCGGATCGAAAGCCTTGCCAGCCTGATGGGCAACATCGCCGGCCTGCTGGCGGCCTTGGTGGTTGCCGCTGGGGCGTTCCTTTGGATCAAAGCCATGATCCGGCGCATGAGCGGCACAAGAACATCGCGGACACGGTTGCGGACACCGCACCCTAAACCCTTTCATGGCCGACGATTTACCCCCATATAGGGACCATGACCAAGCTTCTGCCGATCCTTCTGCCGATCCTATATGGCCTGATCCTTTACAGGTTCTCAGTCTGGCGCACCCACCGTGAGCTGGACGCGAAATCCACCCGGCTTGCGGACCCAAAGCTGAAGGCTCTGACGGACCAGATGGCGGCCAGCTTGGATCTGGCAGACATCCCGGTGCACATCTATGAAATCCAACCGGTGAACGGCCTTGCAGCCCCGGACGGACGGATTTTCATCACGCGCGGATTCTATGACGAGTACCTGAAGGGCCGCGTTACCGGCGAGGAGCTGGCCAGCGTCATCGCCCATGAACTGGGTCACGTCGCTTTGGGCCACGCCCGCAAGCGGATGATCGATTTCTCTGGCCAGAACGCCCTGCGCACGGTGCTGACCATGATGATCTCGCGCGTCCTGCCCGGCGCTGGCGTCTATATCGCGCGCATCCTGACACGGTTGGTTGCGGCCGGCTTGAGCCGCGGCGACGAATACGAAGCTGACGCCTATGCCACTGCGCTTCTGATCAAGTCAGGGATAGGCGCCGAAGGGCAGAAAAGTCTGTTCGGCAAACTTGACGACCTGACCAAGGGACGCGGCGGCGTGATGCCGGCCTGGCTGATGAGCCACCCGAAAACTGCCGACCGCATCGCCGCGATCGAGAAAAACCAAGAGAAATGGGTGTGATCGGAGTTTTGCAAAACTCCGCAGCGTTTTCTTACAAGAAAACGGGCTAGAGCGCCTTGCCCAAGCGGGGCAACCGCGCCTTCTTCATCAGCTTACGCATCGTCCAACTGTCATCGCCCGACAGACGGATGGCTTCGGACAATACGCGCTGGGCAAGTGCCGCCATGTCGCTTGGGTGGCTGTCCACGAAACTCCTTAGAAACAGATCCGGGCTTTCACGACGCATCCCTTCTTCCGCCAAAGTGTGACGCGGAAAATCGGCGTTGTTGAGCGTCAACAGTACGTCCGCCCCACCCGTAACCGCTGCCGCAAGAACATGAATGTCGTTCTGGTCGGGCAGCCATAGACGCGCTTCGACGCCGTCATTTGGCCGGATATTCGCCTTTGGCCAGTTGGCGTTCAGCAGGGCGATCTCTCCGCGCGCGAACGCCTCTTGCTCGGGTCCAAGTCGCGCTGCCGCACGCGCCCATTCTTCCAGAATGCGGGGCGACCAGAGCGGGGTAAACAACCCCAGCTTCGCCGCGCCCAACACCATCTCGCGCATGACGGTCGGGTAAAGGACGCAGGCGTCGATCAGTACCTTCACGGCACGATCCGGAAGAAGAGCGCTTTGAGATAGCCACTTTCAGCCAGTTGCGGATGCATCGGGTGATCAGCCCCGGCAAAGCCCGTGTGAATTAGCTGGCTGGAGCACCCTGCCCGCCCAATCCCGCGGATCGAGGCATTGCGGAACTTGTCGATCGTCGCAGCGTGCGAACAGGAACACAGGCCCAGATAGCCCCCCGGCGCCACCAAAGTCGCCGCCAATCGGGCCACACGCTCATAGGCGCGCAGACCGGGTTCCAGCGCTTTCTTGGATGGTGCAAAAGCGGGCGGATCGCAGATCACAACGTCGAACTGCGCCCCTTCGTCGTTCAGCGCTGTCAGCACGTCAAACGCGTCGCCCTGACGGGTGGCGAACCGGTCGGATGCGCCCATTGCATCTGCGCCGCCTTCGGCCAATGCCAAAGCTGCAGCGGAACCATCGACAGCGACAGCCGAGGACGCTCCACCAGCCAGTGCGGCCAGAGAAAACCCACCCACATGCGAGAACACATCCAATACCCGCGCGCCCTTCGACAACCCCGCCGCAAAGGCGTGGTTCGGTCGTTGGTCATAGAACAGGCCGGTTTTCTGCCCGCCCGTCAGGTCCGCCAGATAGGTGGCCCCATTCATTGGCACATGAACCGGAGCGTCTGGCGCTGCGCCGCGCAATACGGCGTTTTCAGCGTCCAAGCCTTCCAACTGCCGCGATCGGCCCGATGCGTTTTTCAAGACGTTGGTAACGCCGGTGACCTGCACCAAGGCCTCGGTCAGCTGATCCAGATGCGTTTCAGCCCATGCCGCATTGGGCTGGACCACGGCTGTATCTCCGAACCGGTCAATGATTACACCGGGGCAGCCCCGTCCGCCTCGGCATGGATCAGACGATAGAACGGGGGCCTCGAACAGCCGCGCGCGATGATCCAGCGCCATTTGCAGCTTTGCTTTGAACCACTCCGCATCAATCTGCGCGGCGGGGTCTCGATCCAATATCCGCGCAAAAATGCGCGAGCCGGGGGTGACGGCGACGGTGCCAATGACCTCGCGCCCCGCGTCTTCCAGCGTCGCAATACTACCCGCTTCGATCTTCTTGGTGCGCCGATCCGCCACCAGCTCGTTATCGTAGACCCACGGCGCCCCGTGCCGGATGGCGCGTGCGTTGGCCTTGGGCTTTAGGCGAATTACCGGGCGGTCGGTGTCATTGGTCATGGGGCAGCCTGCGAAGTTCAGTATGTTTGTTGGACCTCCCTACCGCGTGGCCGGGACAACGGAAAGGCTATTTCCCCTCGCTTTTCTTCCCAACAATCCGGTCACATGCCAAAACCAGCTATTGTTAGCGCTATCATTTTCTGTTATCCGGAGCACGAACAGGCTATCCTGATCGCATCGCGCAACCGTAAGCAACTGGAAAGGCACAACATGGCCACCCATCCGACCCTTACAGCCATCACCGACCGCATCGCGGAACGCTCGCGCGACAGCCGCGATGCCTATCTGAAGAAGATCGCCAACGCGGTCGAGGACGGCCCGCGGCGTGCGCATCTCAGCTGTTCGGGCCAAGCGCATGCTTACGCGGGCGCAGGCGTGGATCAGACGAAACTGGCCACGGAACGCGCGCCGAATATCGGAATCGTCACGGCCTATAACGATATGCTGTCGGCCCACGCGCCCTTCGCCACCTATCCCGACCTGATCAAGCAGATCGCCCGCGACCAGGGCGCGACGGCGCAGGTTGCGGGCGGCGTTCCTGCCATGTGCGACGGGGTCACGCAGGGCGAGACCGGGATGGAAATGAGCCTCTTTTCCCGCGACGTGATTGCCATGGCCGCCGGGATCGCGATGAGCCACAACACCTTTGACGCGGCCCTTTATCTGGGCGTCTGCGACAAGATCGTCCCCGGACTGATCATCGCTGCCGCCAGCTTTGGCCACATCCCGACACTGTTCCTGCCCGCAGGCCCCATGACCTCGGGCATTACGAATGACGAAAAGGCCGAAACGCGCAAACGCTTCGCCACCGGAGACGCCACACGGGAAGAGCTGATGGCGTCCGAGATGGCCGCCTATCACGGGCCAGGCACTTGCACCTTCTATGGCACTGCAAATACCAACCAAATGTTGATGGAGTTCATGGGGCTACACCTGCCCGGCGCGTCCTTTGTCACGCCCGGCACACCATTGCGCGATGCCCTGACCGCCGAAGGCACCCGCCGCGTGCTTGAGATCGCGCATGGTACCGAACAATTCACACCCGTTGGCCACGTGCTGGACGAAAAAGCCTTTGTGAACGGTCTGGTGGGTCTGATGGCGACAGGCGGCTCGACGAACCTCGTGTTGCACCTGCCGGCGATGGCGCGCGCCGCTGGCATCATCCTGACACTGGAAGATTTCGCCGACATCTCGGCTTTGGTGCCGCTGATGGCCCGGGTCTATCCCAACGGCTGGCGGATGTGAACCATTTCCACGCAGCCGGCGGACTGGGCTACATGATCGGCAACCTTCTGGAAGAAGGCCTGCTGCACCCCGACGCAACCACCAACGCGGGCGACCTGACCGCCTATGCGCAAGAGGCCAAGCTGGACGGCGACCGCGTGCGCTGGGAACCCGCGCCCCGCGATAGCCTGAACGACAAGATCCTGCGCCCGGCCAGCGATCCGTTCCAGAAAACCGGTGGATTGCAACAACTGTCCGGCAATCTGGGTCAGGGCGTGATCAAGATTTCCGCCGTGGACCCTGAACGTCATGTGATCGAGGCCCCTGCCCGCATTTTCCATGATCAAGAAAGCGTCAAAACCGCCTTCAAAGCAGGCGAACTGACCGGTGACATCATCTTCGTAGTGCGCTTCCAAGGCCCGCGCGCCAACGGCATGCCCGAGCTGCACGGGCTGACCCCGATCCTGTCCGTTCTGCAAGGACGTGGACAGCAGGTGGCGCTGGTGACAGACGGGCGCATGTCCGGAGCGTCGGGCAAGGTGCCTGCCGCCATTCATGTGGCCCCCGAAGCGGCCGATGGCGGACCCATCGCACGCATTCGGGATGGCGACATCATCCGACTGAATGCCACAAACGGAACGCTAGAAGTCTTGACCGAAGGCGCAACCGACCGCCCCGCCGTGCAGGTGGACCTGAGCGGTAACGCCGATGGATGCGGCCGTGAACTGTTTGAAACCTTCCGCCGCGCCGCCCGTCCGGCGACCGAAGGCGCAACCTCGATTTTCTAAGGAGACCGCGACATGACACCTGAAATGGCAAGCCACCTCGCTGAAGAGATCTGCCGCTTGGCCCCTGTGGTGCCGGTTCTGGTAGTAAAAGACGTGGCCCACGCGGCCCCGCTGGCACAAGCCTTGGTCAAGGGCGGTCTTCCTGCGCTGGAAGTGACCCTACGCACCCCCGCAGCACTCGACGTCATCCGCGAGATGGCGCAGATCGACGGCGGCGTGGTAGGAGCTGGCACGCTTCTGACCTCGGACGACGTTGAAAACGCCAAGAAAGCAGGCGCGACTTTTGGCGTGTCCCCCGGCGCAACCGATCGGCTTCTTGATGCCTGCGAGGCCAACGACCTGCCGCTTCTGCCCGGCGCGACCTCGGCGTCCGAAAGCATGCGTCTGCTGGAACGTGGCTACAGCGTTCAGAAGTTCTTCCCCGCAGAAGCTGCGGGCGGGGCACCGTTCCTGAAATCCCTGGCTTCGCCTCTGCCCCAGATCCGTTTCTGCCCGACCGGCGGGGTTAGCCTGAAAAACGCAATTGACTATCTGTCGCTGCCCAACACGCTTTGCGTCGGCGGGTCTTGGGTTGCACCGGGCGAATTGGTCAGGACGGGCGACTGGGCTGGCATTGAAGCCTTGGCCGCTGAAGCCGCAGCGCTTCCTGCCTGACAGCATGCGCAGCGCCTGCTATGAACAGTCATGGCCGCAAAATATGACAGCATTGGTATAGACTATGCGCAATTGCGCAAACCCGATCCGCGTATCGCCACACGGATCGAGGCCGCATTGGGTGATGCGCAAAAGATCTTGAACGTAGGCGCTGGCGCTGGCTCTTATGAACCTGTTGGGCGCTTGCTGACTGCCGTCGAACCATCCGCCAAGATGATCTCGCAACGCGTGCCATCGTCCACCCGCGTTGTGAAGGGCGTGGCCGAAGACCTGCCCTTTGAGGATAACAGCTTTGATGCTGCGATGGCGGTCCTGACCATCCACCACTGGACAGACCAAGCCAAAGGCCTGTCCGAGATGCGGCGCGTAACCAAAGGACCGCTTGTCATCCTGACCTATGACCCTGCTTTCCGCGATTTCTGGCTTCTGAACTACTTTCCCGATCTAGCGGCGTTAGATGAGGGGCAAATGCCGCCAATCGCTGCCTATGCCGATTGGCTGGGAGACGTCGAAATCAGCAACATGCCTATCCCCCACGATTGCACAGACGGATTTCTGGCTGCCTATTGGCGCCGTCCCGAGGCCTATCTGGACCCACGCATTCGCGCTGCCATGTCGTCCTTCCACGCCATCGGGGATGTATCGCGTGAATTGTCGCGACTGGCCAGTGATTTGGCAGACGGAACCTGGGAACGTGCGAACGCAGAGCTTTTGGAACTGGGCGAGCGCGATTGCGGTTATCGTCTTGTGACGACTGGTTAAGTCTGCGTCGTTTCAGCACCTTTCCGACGTAACCAATTGCGAAATATCGCCGCGTTCTGGGTCACAGCTCCGGGACGGGTCAAAATATAATACCCCAGTTCGGACTGAGTGAATCGATGCAGGGGCACTACCAACCCATCCTTGATCTGCGCCTCGATCAAAGACTTGGGCTGCACCGACACCCCCAGCCCCGCCGTAACCGCAGACATCACCAAGCCACTGGTCTGCATGGTGGTCAGATTGACCGCATCCAGATCAATCCCCTCCTCCTCGACAATCCGGCGGCGCTCCATCATGTGGCTTTCCATCACCCACGGCAGATCCACCAGATCAGATAGCAGTTCACCTGCCGTCCTCGAAGCAAATCAGGATGGGCAACAACGATAAATTCGCCATCAGTCAGAAGCTCCGCCTCTACCTCAGGCCAGTTTCCGTCCCCATAACGCACCGCCAGATCAACCCCGTCCCGGCGCAGATCCACCAGATCCATGCTGGGATTGATGTTGATCGTCACCTCAGGATGATCGGCCCAAAATGCCCCGATCCGCGGCATCAACCAGTGAGACGCAAAGGCCGGCGTGACCGAAATTTGAACCGCCCGGTCCTGTCCGCGTTGTCGCACCTGAGCGACCCCATCAGCGATTGTAGCAAATCCATTCCCCAAGACTGTCGGCCAACAAGCGCCCCCGCATCCGTCAGCGCCATTCCGCGCCCCTGCCGCAGCAACAGCGGCTCTCCTAGTTCTTCCTCAAGCTTGCGCACATGCTGACTGATAGCTGCATGGGTCACGTTCAACTCGCGGGCCGCCTGACTGAGGTTTTGGTGCCGTGCCGCGGCCTCGAACGCACGCAGCGCGGCAAGGATGGCAGAGACCTCCAATCCATACTGTTACCTCTACTTACATTATGAAAATCATACTGCTTTGCCTCAGAAGGCAATTCAACCCTATTTTCAAAGCATGCTTCACATAAAGAGGAGAGAGAAGATGATCTCGATACTATCAAATACGTTCCGCACCGCCACCCGGATGGAGCGCCAGACTGACGGACAGAAACCCGCCTATCGGGATGAAAGAAAGGTCCAATGCGATCGCCAGATACGCGCAAAGCAAGAGCTGCGTCGCTGGCGTCAAAAATGGTACATGGGGTGAATAGACGGCGCGCTACCAGCGGCCCGTCAGCCCCAGCCACAGCATACGGCCGCGCCGGGGTGACCTCGGCGCCGCCAAGCACCCCTTCGGCCACAAGTGCGGGGCTGCTTGGATGCCTGTTTCAGGATCCCCTGCGCCCGCCACGCGCTGCGCAAGGCGGGATTGCCCTGATGCCCTAAAACGGTGCGCGCATTACACAGCAGCTCTAGCCCATGCGCACAAAGCAATTGAATGGTCTCGGCATCCGGTGCCACATGACCACGCCCAGCCTTTGCCAGAGCGGGGTTGAGCCAGCAACCAGTTGGCCACTCCCACCGCTTCACCCAGATCTTCCAGCGCAGTGTCGACCTCAAAGTCGCCCGCAAATTCCATCATGCCGCAGAGCTGTCCACCCGCGAGCATCAGCGCGCCAGAGGTCGCGCGCAGATAAGCGCGGACCTGATCGACGCCTTGGGGCTGGTCGCCCTGCACGTCGCCTTCGCGCGCCTCAATGATCCGCAACAATGGATCGGCCCGCATATCGCCCCAAATCACCAGCTGAGACAGCGGTGTGGCAACGTCGTGGCGCGGTGCCTCGGTCCCCATCGACGGCGCCCATGACCACATCCCGCCAGAACTGAAGTCGGATCAAGGCCACCATCGGTTCCTGCGACATGTAAGGTGCACGCGCGACTTCCAGATTGAACGCATAGAGCGGGAAAAGCCGTTTGCGTTCTTCGACTGTGCCGCTCATTGCAGCCAGAAAACGATCCGGATCGCCTTTTAGAACCTGCTCGGCGCAGACGGCAATGGGATCATAATCTTCAGGGGCAGTCGTCATGCGGCCTGCGCCCCATCACGCAGCAGCTTCCAAATGATCGCATCCAACAGCGCCTCGAACGAGGCGTCGACGATGTTCGGACTGACGCCGACGGTCGACCACCGATGGCCAGCGTCGTCTTCGCTGTCGATGATCACGCGGGTCTGCGCCTCGGTCCCGCCTTGGGTGATGCGCACCTTGAAGTCGACCAGCTGCATATCCTCGATGATGTCCTGATACGGACCCAAATCCTTCGCCAACGCCTTGGCCAGCGCGTTCACCGGACCACGATCGGTGCCCGAGGCGTCCATGCTCTCGGACACGGACAGCTTCTTTTCATCGCCGATTTTCACCACCACGATCGCCTCGGACAGGCTGATCATCTGGTTGCGCTTGTTCTTGCGGCGCTCGACCGTGACCTTATAGCGCTTCACCTCGAAGAACCGCGGCAGCTGGCCCAGAACATCGCGCGCGACCAGCTCGAAACTGGCCTGTGCGCCGTCATAGGCATAGCCTGATCCTCGCGCTCTTTCACGCGGTTCAGGATCTCGCTCAGGCGCGGATCACCCTTTTCGACCTCGATCCCGGCGTCTGCAAGACGGGCGCGCAGGTTCGACTGCCCCGCTTGGTTCGACATGGGCACGATACGGGCGTTGCCGATGGTCTCGGGCGGGATGTGTTCATAGGTTGTCGGATCCTTCAGGATCGCTGACGCGTGCAGCCCCGCCTTATGCGCAAAGGCCGAAGCGCCGACGAAGGGCGCGGACTTGTTCGGTACCCCGGTTCAAGATGTCATCAAGCTGCCGCGACATGCGCGTGAGACCCGCCAACGCATCACGGCTGACGCCGGTTTCAAACTGGCTGGCGTAAGGTTCCTTGGTCAACAGCGTCGGGATCAGCGTGGTCAGATTGGCATTGCCGCAGCGCTCGCCCCAGCCCGTTCAGCGTGCCTTGCACCTGACGTGCGCCTGCGTCGATCGCGGCCAGCGAGCACGCCACGGCATTGCCGGTGTCGTCATGGGTGTGGATGCCCAAATGGTCGCCGGGGATGCCGCGGCGATGACGGCTTTGGTGATCTCGTACACCTCATGGGGCAGCGTTCCGCCATTGGTGTCGCACAGCACAACCCAGCGCGCACCGGCGTCATAGGCGGCTTTCACGCAGGCCAGCGCATAGTCGGGGATTGGCCTTGTAGCCATCAAAGAAATGCTCGGCGTCATAGAGCGCCTCGCGCCCTTCCTTAACCATGTAAGCCATTGTCGCGCTGATGTTTTCCACGTTCTCGTCCAGCGTGATGCCAAGCGCGGTGGTCACGTGGAAGTCATGGCTTTTGCCCACCAGACAAACGGCGTCGGTTCCCGCGTTCATCACACCCGCCAGCACATCGTCATTCTCGGCCGAGTACCCTGCCCGCTTGGTCATGCCAAAGGCGGTGAAGGTCGCGCGGGTCTTGGGGGCCGCATCGAAAAAGTCGCTGTCGGTGGGGTTCGCACCGGGCCAGCCGCCTTCAATATAGTCCACACCAAGCGCATCCAGAGCGGTCGCGATCTGCTGCTTTTCCGCCAGCGAGAACTGCACGCCTTGGGTCTGCTGCCCCGTCACGCAGCGTTGTGTCGTAGAGGTAGAGGCGTTCGGTCATTTTACATACCCTCGATAAGTTCCGTCCGGCCGATAGGCCGGACAGCGCCCGACCCTCCCCACGGGAGGGCGCTTCGCACCCACCCAGGGTCGCGCGCCGTCCTTGGTGACTTTCAGCATCACAGCCCCTCCAATTTCGAGGCATCGAAATCTGGACCGGGAACTAGCTCGACGCCATCTTTAGTCATACGCACTTCAACGCCCGCTTCGATGAGAGAGGACTTCAAATTGTCCACTTCAGCAAAATCTTTACTCACCATGGCAGCCCATCTCGCTGTTACGAGTCTGCTCTGAAAAGGGCTGAGCAAAACCTCCGCTTCTCCTTCGTCAGCTTCACACCATCCCCCCATGTCGTCTTCCAACAGACCAAGCAATTGTGCGGAGCTTTTAGGACTCCGCGCCAGTAGTTGCTGGAATGCGTCAGTTCCTCGGCATTTGATTTTTCGAGGTTTTCGACATAGATAACCCGTTGGGCAAGCTCCCTGAGAGTATGAATTGCCAATGGTGTGTTGAGATCCTCACAAAGATTAAACTTAACAGATTCGTATACCTCTGTCGGTTCGCACCCTCGTGTAATTTGGCGCCATTTCGTTAGTTCTTTGCGCGCATCCTTTGCCTTCTTCTCGGTCCAATCCATCGGCTTGCGATAGTGGGTGCCCAAAAACACAAACCGGATCACTTCACCCGGAACGCCCTGCTTGAGCAGGTCATGCACAGTAAAGAAATTGCCCAGCGACTTGGACATCTTCTTGCCCTCGACCTGCAACATCTCGTTATGCAGCCAGTAATTAGCAAACCCTGCATCGGGATGGGTGCATTTCGACTGCGCAATCTCATTCTCATGGTGCGGGAATTGCAGGTCATTGCCGCCGCCGTGAATGTCGAACGACGCGCCCAGCAGATCGTGGCTCATGGCCGAGCATTCGATGTGCCAACCGGGGCGGCCTCGGCCCCACGGGCTGTCCCAGCCGGGCAGATCATCGGTCGAGGGCTTCCACAGCACGAAATCCATCGGGTCGCGCTTATTATCCGCGACCTCGACCCGCGCACCGGCGATCATGTCATCGACCGAGCGGCCCGACAGTTGGCCGTAATCCTCATAGCTTTTGACCGAGAACAGCACATGCCCCGCCCCGTCCGGGTAGGCGTGACCCTTGGCAATCAGGTCCTCGATCATGTCGATCATCGGCTGGATGAACTCGGTCGCACGCGGCATTTCATTGGGGTCCATCGCCCCCAGCGCGCGCATGTCGTTCAGGTACCACGCGATCGTCTCGTTCGAGCGTTCGTGGACAAGCTCTTCCAACGTGCCCGGGGCGCCCGCTTCCTTACGCGCCAGCGCGGTCGCGTTGATTTTGTCATCGACGTCCGTGAAGTTGCGCACATATGTCACGTGATCCGGCCCATAGACATGGCGCAGCAGGCGATAGAGCACATCAAACACCACCACAGGGCGCGCGTTGCCCAGATGGGCGCGATCATAGACCGTCGGCCCACAGACATACATGCGGACGTTTTTGGGATCGATCGGGGTGAAGTCCTGCTTCGCCCGCGCCATCGTGTTGTAAAGCTTGATATCCGTCATGTTGTCCTCGTGCGTCCGCGCGCAAATGTTCCCACAGGATTTTCCCGTGCGGGCTTAGCAAGTTCCTGACATGTATGGAATAGAAGAACGGCCCGCCTGAAGATGTCAGTGGGTAATGCAGCTGATAATGATGATGCTTTTCCGTTTCATGGCCATGACGCTATCAGGCTTGCACATGTCTGCCAAGCGGGTTGTCGCCCCGCTTGACCAAGATCAGGCCTGTGCCGCGTTGGTTTTCACTGCCAGAACGCCCTTGGACCACATCATCACAACCTTATAGGCAATGGGCGGGATGATCAGGGATGCGGCCACAAGGCTAAGCCCCGCGATGATCCGCAGAGTGTCTGATCCGGTGTGAACGGCAGCAATTTGCATCACAGTCGAGAACGCAGCCAGCGGGAAGGTAAACGCGCCCCAAAGCGGGCTGAACCCGGCGACGGTTAGCCAACGGGGCCCGCAGGACCAGAAAGCTTAGCAAGGCCACGGCCAGAACGCTCAGACCATAGGCGATCTGGACCTGACCGATCAGGAACGCAATGGTGCCCAACACGCTGGCTGGTGCGAGGTGCATGGCCAGCAGCGGGCGCAGCGGAGGCGGCACGTCTGCGCGGATGAACTGCGCAAGACTGGCCCCCCAGATGGCCAGCGCGATGGCGAGGCTGATCCAGAACACCACTGTCGAATAAGTGTGGAGACCTAGCGGAAGCGCGGCCAGCGGCTCAGGATGAAGCCCCACGAATATAAGGTGCCAGACCGGCGTGACCGACCTTGCCTCGATCGGGCCAGTGATCAGATTGTGCGCCACGCGCAGAACCACGATGACATGGGCGGCCAATGCCAGGCCAAAGATCACGGTTGCCAAAGTGGTCGAGAACGGCACGACCGTTGCCGCCAACAAATAGCCCGACAGCACCATAGCGATGATGCCAGCCCGCCCCGGAAGGATCTTCAGATCCTCACCAAATGTAGCGGACCTTTGCATTAACTTTCCGACGTAAGCCATGAGACAAAATAGATAAAGTAGCGTAACGGCGCCAAGGATCATGTCTCCGAAAGCGCCTGAAACGCCAAACCCGTCAGTGGCGCGGCGCCATGCCAGACCCAGCCCGAACAGACCCATGATCGGCGGAAAGATCGCAGGCGGCGTGCGCTGAAACAAGCGCGTCTTCTCGGGAATTGGGGGCGGAGGCGGGAAATAAGGCTTCTTGCTCATGCGGGATCCTTTCGGCTTGCCCTGATGTAACGCGCGCTTGACCGTTGCGAAAGCCCGCCCAAGGCGCGCTATTGTCGCATCCCGTCACGTCTGTGTCAGCCAGTAACCGCCTTGCGCGCATCCGAAAGCGTCTGATGCACCGCCGCCCGCAGCAGCGAGGCCTCGGACCCCACGCCAAGGAAGGTCACGCCAAGATCACGGTAATAGGCAAAGTTCGTGCTGTCGTAATGCAGGATGCCAGCCGCCTTCCCCGCCGCGCGGATCTTGGCGACGCCCCTCGGCAATGGCCGCTTTCACGTCCGGGTGGCCGGGGGTTGCCGCGATGGCCCATGTCGGCGGACAGGTCAGCCGGACCGATGAACACACAGTCCACGCCCTCGACAGCGGCAATCTCGTCTAGGTTTTCCATCGCCACGCGGGTTTCGGCCTGTACGATCAGGCAGATCTCGTCGTTGATGTTGGCACCGTAATCCGCAACGCGCCCCCAGCCCGAGGCCCGCGCCACCATCGCGCCCATGCCGCGCCGCCCTTCGGGGGGCATAGCGGGGTAGCGGCCACCAACTGGCGGGCGTGATCAGCGGTGTCGACCATCGGAACCAAGACACTTTGTGCCCCCAAGATCAAGGACTTGCTTGATCACCCAGTCTTCACCGATAGGGACGCGCACGATGGGGTGGCTGGCATAGCCCCGTCATTGCGCGCAGCTGGTTTTGGATCGTCACCGGGTCATAAGGCGCGTGTTCACCATCAATCAGGCACCAATCAAAGCCCGCGGCCGCCGCAATCTCGGTCGCCGAGACATCGCCAAGGTTCAGCCACAGGCCGATCTGCATATCGCCTGCAGCCAGGCTTTTCTTCAACGGATTGGGTGATGCCGGCATTACGCCCTCCATTGCTTAACATCGCAACAATAAGGCTAGAGCATCCCTGCCCGCGCGGCAAGCCCCTCCGGTCGTTAGTTCAGATAGTCAGACCGCTGAAGACCGTATTTCGCCATCTTCTCGTTCAAGGTCCGGCGCGGCAGACAGAGCTCTTCCATCACGCCCACGATCGAGCCTTTATGGCGACGCATCGTGTTGTCGATCAGCATCCGCTCGAACGCTTCTACGTATTCTTTCAAGGGCTTACCCTCGGTCGTCATGACCGGCTGAACCTCGTCATGGTCCGACATCAGAAGCGACGAGATCGTTCCCGAACCGCGACGCGATTGCAGGACGGCACGTTCGGCGATGTTTTCCAGCTGGCGAATATTGCCCGGCCACGGGGCTTGTAAAAGCTGGGCAGCCTCTTGCGCGCTAACGCCCGGCGCAGCGCAGCCATATTCGTCGGCGAACTGATCGGCAAAGACCGTGAACAGCATTAGAATATCCTCACCGCGCTGACGCAGCGGCGGTAGAGTGATCTTCATGGCCGCAAGGCGATAGAACAGGTCGGGACGCAGGCAATCCTCGCAGGTCTTGCCCTGCTCTTGCAGGTTGCAGATCGCCACCACGCGCGTTTCCGCAGGGCTACCCTGATCGTTTATCCACGCCAGAAGCCGCGCCTGAAGCCCCATCGGCATGCCTTCGATGTCTTCCAGTACCAGCGTCCCGCCGCGGGCCTCTTCGACCAAAGGCAACACCCCGCCTTCGTCGATCGGACCAAAGAAACGACGGGTCAGCTCCTCCTCGTCCACTCCCGCGCACGAGGTCACGACGAACCGCTTCCCGGCCTTGGCCCCCACCGCGTGCAGCGCGTGGGCCACAAGGGTCTTGCCTGTGCCAGTTTCGCCTTCAATCAACACGTGACCGTCCGATTGACCGATATCCAGAATGTCCTCGCGCAGGCGCGACATGATCGGCGAGGCCCCGATCAGCTTCTTCATGATCGTGGTACCATCGCCCAACTCGCGACGCAACGCACGGGCATCCATTGCCATACGGCGCTTATGGGTCGCGCTTTTCACCAGTTTGGTAAGTTGGTCCGGGTTGAAGGGCTTTTCCAGGAAATCATACGCCCCAACGCGCATCGCCTCGACCGCCATCGGCACATCGCCGTGACCGGTGATCATGATGACAGGAAGGCTGCTGTCCTGGCTCATCAGCTTTTTCAGAAAGCCCATACCATCCAGACCCGGCATGCGAATGTCGGACACAACGATGCCCGGATAATCCTGTCCAATACTCTTCAGGGCCTCTTCGGCCGAGGGGAATGTGTCGGTCTCAAACCCCGACAGGGACAGCCACTGAGATATGGACTGTCGCATGTCCTGTTCATCATCGACGATTGCGACTTTAATTGCCTGTGCCATGGCGCCCTCCTGCGTGCGCTTCTTGTTTGCTATTCAGCAGCTTCAATATCGGCGTCTTCTGCTTTTAAGATAGGTAGTTCGACCTCAAATACAGCCCCTCCGTCCTGACCGTTGCGCGCAATTAGGCGCCCGCCAAGGTCAGAAACGATGCCTGACGAGATCGCCAGCCCCAATCCAACCCCGTCACCCGGGGCTTTGGTCGTGTAGAAGGGTTCAAATAGACTGTCCAAATCGTCCACGCCGTTTCCGTTGTCCCGCACCGAGATCAAGGCGTAGTCGCCAAGGCTGACAATGATGTCGACCTGCGGCAGCTCGACTGATTTGGTCGCGTCCAGTGCGTTGCGCAGCAAATTGATCAGGACTTGTTCCAAGCGCAAGCGATCGCCCATCACCATCACCGGATCGCGCGGAATATTGCGCGTGATGCGGACTTCACGGCGCTTCAGCTGGGGTTCCATCATCGACAGCGCCGAGGACACGCAGTCGCGCACATCCATCGGTTCGAAAGAATCGCCGCCTTTGCGGGCATAGGATTTCAGCTGACGGGTGATGGCCCCCATGCGCCCAATCAAATCGTCGATCCGCTGGAAACTGGACAGGGCTTCGTCTGGGCGTTTGCGCTGCAACAGCAGGCGCGCACCGGCCAGATAGGTCTTCATTGCTGCCAAGGGCTGGTTCAACTCGTGGCTGACCGCCGCCGACATCTCACCCAGAGCCGCCAGTTTCGAGCTTTGAGCCAATGTCTGCTCGGCCACTTGCAGGTTTTCCTCGGCCCGTTTGCGCTCGGCAATCTCGCGCTGAAGGGCAAGGTTCAGCTGGCGCAGCTCGGCTGATTCCTGTGCGAACTCTGCGCTGCGCCATTGGGCGCGGCGACTGATCACATAGAACAGCAACGACAGCAGCATGGCGAAGGTCATGATTTCCAGCGATAAAACCGTATTCACCTTCTCGCGCACCGAGGCATATGAGGTGAACGAGGTCATGCGCCAGCCCTGAAACGGTACGCGTGTTTCATGCCGCATCACCGCTTCGCCAGATAGAGCACTTCGGCAGGCAGGCCGGACCAATCAATCGCCTGACGCGCTGACCGGCGGATCGCTTCGGGCGCGGACACCGTCGCCAGTGCCTCGCCTTCCGGCTTGCCGCGCCAGCGAGATTCGGTCGCGAGGATCACGTTCCCTTCGCTGTCCGTCACCAAAACCGCGTCCGAGATCCCAGCCCAGCTGTCTTCAAACTTGCGCAGGTCCACGCCGACGACAATCACGCCCAGCAAATTGCCCGCCTGTTCGATCTTGCGTGAATAGGTGAACGCGTATTGCCCGGCCTCGGTCTGGACGGTCGTGAAAACAGTTTCGTTACTGCGCAGCGCACCGACAAAGTAAGGGTCTGCGCGATGCTGCGACCCGAGTGTTTCGCGATTTGTCGTGGCAACGGCGCGCCCATCACGGTCGAGAAGAAGCAGCGACGCGGCCTCAATCTCGTCCAGATAGGAAATCAGCCGCGCGGTACTTTGCGAGTAGTCCGAGGTGTTCAGCGCGGAAATCAGCGCGGGATCGCGGGACAGCAGAAGCGGGACGACGGAATTTCTCTGTAACTCGCTGATCAGGTTGCCGGAATAGAGCGCCACGCGCAGCTCGGCCCCGGTTGCGAGTCGTTTCGGTATAGCGCTCGGTCAGAAGCTGGTTCGAAATATAGACAACCGCCACGGCCAATGAGATCAAAGCGATCAGCACCAGCCGCCCGCGTATGCTGACCCCGGGCCGCGGTGGCCGCGGGTCAGGCAAGGTGTGTGTGGTCTCGTCCCCCATAGGGGAAAGATAGGGCGCATCACGCCCCATCACAATCAGGCAGCGACGACGCTGTCGACCAACGAGCGGAACATTGCCACCCCGTCAGTGCCACCATGCAGCGCATCTACGCAGCGTTCCGGGTGCGGCATCATGCCAAGAACACGACGGTTCTTGGAAATCACGCCTGCAATATCGCCGGTCGAGCCGTTGGGATTGTCGGTATAGGTAAATGCAATCCGGCCCTCATCGCGCAGCTGTGCCAGCTTTTCATCCGTGACGTTGTAGTTGCCGTCATGGTGCGCCACCGGCACGGTGATTTCCTGACCTTGCGCGTAGCCCGACAGGAAATCACATTCGGTGGTTTCCACTTTCAAACCAACGGGTTTGCAGATGAACTTCAGGTTCGCGTTGCGCATCAGCGCGCCGGGCAGAATGCCGGTTTCGGTCAGCACCTGAAAGCCGTTGCAGATGCCGATGGCATAGCCGCCACGTTCGGTGTGTTTGATCAGCGAACGGGTAATCGGCGACTGGGCTGCAATGGCCCCGCAGCGCAGGTAATCTCCGAACGAGAACCCACCGGGCACGCCGACGATATCCAGATCGGTCGGCAGCTCGGTTTCCTTGTGCCAGATCATCTGGACCTGTGCACCGGCGCGCTCGAACGCGACCGCAAGATCGCGGTCACAGTTCGAACCCGGAAAGACAATGACACCCGCCTTCATCACAGCACCTGAATGGCGTAGTTTTCGATCACGGTGTTGGCCAGAAGCTTCTCGCACATATCCTTGATCTGCTCTTCCGAGGTGCCTTCAGCCACGTCCAGCTCGATCACTTTGCCCTGGCGGACTTTCTCGACGCCGTCAAAACCCAAGTTGCCAAGCGCGTGGCGCACGGCCTCGCCCTGAGGGTCCAGAACGCCGGTTTTCAGCATTACATCAACACGTACTTTCATCGGTACACTTCCTTAGTTGATCAGGGTCGGTTTGGAGGCGGCATGGGTTACGTTCGAGGGCAGAACCCCCAGACGTCGCGCGACCTCGGTATAGGCATCATTCAGGTTGCCAAGGTCATGACGGAACACGTCTTTATCCAGCTTCTGGCCGGTTTCGATGTCCCACAGACGGCAGCTGTCAGGCTGATTTCGTCGGCAACGATCAGACGCTGGAAATCGCCTTCGTATACGCGACCGAACTCGATCTTGAAATCGATCAGCTTGATACCGACGCCAAACATGGTGCCGGACATGAAATCATTCACACGCAGCGCCATCGCAACGATGTCATCCATATCCTGCTGCGAGGCCCAGCCGAATGCGATGATGTATTCTTCGGGTACCAGCGGATCACCAAGCGCATCGTCTTTGTACGAGAACTCGACAATCGGGCGTGGCAGGCGGGTGCCTTCTTCAAGCCCCAGACGTTTTGCCATGGAACCGGCGGCATAGTTGCGCACGATCACTTCCAGCGGCACGATCTCGGCCGCGCGGATCAGTTGCTCGCGCATATTCAGGCGTTTGATGAAGTGGTTGGGCACACCGATCTGGGTCAGACCGTTCATAAAGAACTCGGACAGGCGGTTGTTCAATACACCCTTGCCGTCGATTACGTCCTTCTTCTCGGCATTGAACGCGGTCGCGTCATCCTTGAAATACTGAACAATGGTTCCGGGCTCGGGGCTTCATACAGAACCTTTGCCTTGCCTTCATAAAGCTTCTTGCGCCGTGCCATGGGGTCCCTCGCGTAAGGTTGGACGAATAGCCGCGTCACGGGCCCCCTGCCCGCGCGCGACTCCGTCGTTGCCCGCCCTATACGGGAAAGGCCCATGTGGGGCAAGAATATCACCCCCAAGAAACACCATCGAAACAATAAATACAGGAAATCACCCCGGTGAGAGCGCTAGCGGGGTTGCGATGCGCGCCCTTGATTGGCATATCAGACAGGAATGCGGACGCAGGCGCATGCCGCTTGTGCACGGTAAGACCAAGACCCCGCCAGTTGATAAGGGAACACCATGACCACCTTTGACGATCGCGAAAGCGCCTTTGAAGCCAAATTTGCCCATGACGAAGAAATGATCTTCAAGCCGAAGCCCGCGCCAACAAGAAACTTGGCCTTTGGGCTGCCGAGAAACTGGGCAAAACCGGCGATGACGCCGAAGCTTATGCCCGCGAAGTAATCGTTTCGGACTTCGAGGAAGCAGGCCACGAAGATGTTGTGCGTAAAGTTACCGGCGACCTCAACAGCGTCACGGCTGATGAAGTTCGCACCAAACGCGCCGAATTGCTGGCTCAAGCCAAGAACGAGATTATGAACGAGGGCTAATCCCCTTCATCAGTTGAAAATGCTGAAAGGCGCGTCCGAAAGACGCGCCTTTTTCTCAAAAGGGACCAGGCGCTCTGCCCCATAGGAAGGCGCGAGAAATTCCTAAATTTGGAGACGTTAAGACTTCTTTCGCCGCAAGCCATCATGCTGTGCAAAGGCTATGCGGGAGAAGATGGGGGCCTTCGCTTATGAAACACGCCAAGGACAGATCAGGTAGACCAGCCAATCGCGGGCTGTCCGCTGCACTTTCCCGCAGCGCCGAGAACGGAATTGACCTGCGCCGTACTGCGCTGCGTCAGTTGCTACCTGTTGGCCTAACCGTTGGCCTTGTGGTCCTGCTATGGCAGCGTGTGGGCGGGCTGGATCTGCCATATATCTACGCCTCTCTGAAAACCGTCTCTCCTTTACAGTGGCTCGGTGCCACTATGTTTTCGGTCATCTCGTTCTGGGCTCTGGGGAAATACGATGGAGTCGTCCATCGACTGATCGGCACCGATGTCTCATCCAAAGCCGCTGAGCGGGCGGGGATTACCGCCATCGCCCTGTCGCAAACCGTCGGACTTGGCGTGATTTCGTCCGCTTTCGTCCGCTGGCGCATGTTGCCGGACCTCTCCTTGATGCAAGCCATGCGGATCTCGGCGATCGTGGCCGCGTCCTTCCTGTCCGCCTGGGCCGTGGTCGCGTCGATGATTGCGCTGACGGTCCCGATGACCTTGCCCTGGGCGGGCTGGATCGCTTGGGTGGTTCTAGCGGGCGCTGCGGTGTTCGCCGTTTTATCGGTCGTACGCCCCTCGATCATGGCCGCCCTGCACATCCCGCCCTTGCGCGCCATGGGCGCGTTTCTGGCACTGGCCCTGATTGACACCGCAGCCGCAGGTGCCGCCCTGTGGATGGTCCTGCCCGACGGGTGCGAGGTTGCGCTTCTGCCCTTGATCGCAGCCTATCTTCTGGCCTTAGGCGCGGGCCTAATCAGCAGCGCCCCCGGCGGGATGGGCGCGTTTGAGATTACTCTACTTGCCCTGCTACCTGCGTTGGACGCCGAGCCCCTTCTGGCCGCCATTCTGGCGTTCCGCGCCGTGTATTATGCACTGCCAGCACTGATCGCAGCGGTCGTGACAATTCGAGGGCCCTTGACCAAATCCCGTTCCAAAGCCGACGCCTCTGGCCCAGCCCTGGTATCTCTGAAATCGGCGCCCAGCCTACCCGCACATGTGGCACAGGTCATCACCGAAGCCCCACGCGCCGAAGCAGGCTTGCTGCGCCAAGGTCGACTGTCCTTGATGACATCAAGGCAAGGAAAACCTGCCGCGATGGCGGCCTCCTCCGGCCAAAGTCTTCTGGTTCTGTCAGATCCGCTCTCGGCAGCTACGGACCGAGAAGCCCTGCTGTCGGACATCAGCGCGCTGGCAAAACGCAGCTTCCTAAGGCCGTTCCTCTATAAGGCAGGCGGTCGCTGGGCCGCTACCGCTCGCCAAGCAGGATGGCAGGTTCTGCCCATTGCCCGCGAAGGCTGGATCAACCCGACCACATTCACGCTGGACGGATCGAACAAGCGCCAGCTGCGTCGGAAACTTCGTCAGGCTGAGTCGGCAGGACTTGCGCTATGCGAAGCCGGCGCGGACCTCCCTCTTGCAGAGATGCAGCAGATTGCCGATGCTTGGCGCAAGGACCGTGGTGGTGAACGTGGTTTCTCGATGGGCAAATGGCATCCAGACCACCTGCCCCATGCCCGCGTTTATTTAGCGTGGCAGAACGACACACTTGTTGGTTTCCTAACCCTTCACGAGAATGCCGCGGAACAGGTTTTGGACCTGATGCGCATGCGTGTTGATGCCCCTGATGGCACCATGCACGCCCTGCTGAATTACGCCCTCACGCAGGCGGCAACCGACAGCTGCACGCGCCTATCATTGGCGGCCGTTCCGTTAGAGGAACAATCGGGCGAACCTTGGGCATTCCACCATGCTCGACTGAAACTGGACAAGATTAGCGGAGCGGCCGGCTGCGCCAGTTCAAGACCGCCTTCGCGCCTAACTGGGAAACTCTCTATGCGGCAGCGCCCTCGCGTATGGCGCTTGCGTTCGGGGCGCTTGATGTCTCGCGCGAGATCTGTCGTAAGTTTGAATTCGGGTCCATCAAACGGCAGCGCTAGCAGCAATATCCAAAGCCAATTGGCCCCGAGATCGAAATCAAATCGCACTGCACATCACTTTGCGCATTTGAACGCCATTCAAATGCAACATGAACGCATTGCATTTGCGCCCGGCGGCGTTACGTGGCAGGTAGCGCTTAGACCAGCGGTGAACGGAGACACCCATGACAGATGCCCTGACGAAACTAATGAACGAACGCGATTGGCTGATGGCGGACGGCGCCACCGGGACGACCCTGTTCAACATGGGCCTGACCTCGGGCGACGCGCCAGAGCTATGGAACGTCGACAAGCCGGACAATATCCGCGCGCTCTATCGTGGCCCGGTCGAGGCCGGATCGGACATCTTCCTGACCAACACATTCGGCGGCAACGCCTCGCGTCTGAAGCTGCACGATGCTCAGGATCGCGTCCGCGAACTGAACCGTGTAGGCGCCGAACTTGGCCGCGAGATCGCCGATGCATCGGGCCGGACCGTCATCGTGGCCGGCTCGGTTGGTCCAACGGGAGAGATCATGGAGCCGATGGGCTCGCTGACCTTCGACAACGCAGTCGAGATGTTCCACGAACAGGCCGAGGGCCTGAAAGAAGGTGGTGCAGATGTGCTTTGGGTCGAAACCATCTCGGCTCCGGAAGAATACAAGGCTGCCGCCCGCGCTGCTGAACTGACTGGCATGCCCTGGTGCGGCACGATGAGCTTCGATACGGCGGGACGCACCATGATGGGCTTGACCTCGGCCGATCTGGCGAAGATGGTAGAAACCCTGCCGAACCCGCCCATTGCCTTCGGCGCCAATTGCGGCGTTGGTGCTGCCGACCTTCTGCGCACCGTGCTGGGCTTCGCAGCTCAAGGGACCGAACGCCCGATCATCGCGAAGGGCAATGCAGGTATTCCGCAATATGTCGACGGCCACATCCACTATGATGGCACGCCCGAGCTGATGGCCGATTACGCCGTTCTGGCCCGCGATTGCGGTGCCAAAATTATCGGCGGCTGCTGTGGCACGACGCCCGAGCATTTGCGCGCCATGCGTGAAGCGCTCGAGACCCGCCCCGCAAACGGAACGCGCCCCACGCTGGACCAGATCTCGGAAGCGATTGGTGGGGTTTTCATCTGCCTCGGACGGCACCGGCGACGATGCCAATCAGCCCGCACGCCGCAACCGCCGCCGTCGCAGCTGATCGACGCCATTACCACACAGACCGGCGCGCGCGCAGCGTGCGCCCCCTGCCCGCCGCAGGCGCGGGTCCATCCACGGACCTAGAACAAGCTTAGCTGATCACCCTGCTGCAAGGGTGGTTCGAAAAGATCACAGCGCATATCCGGCAGATCCCTGACCAGCCCAAGCCGCTGGCAGGCCTTCTGAAACCTCTGTTTCAGAAGATCAGCCACCACACCCCGCCCGACAAATCGCTCGCCGAACTCGGACTTGTACTCTTTCCCATCACGCATTTCGCGGACCCGGTTCATGACACGCTCGGCGCGATCCGGATAGTGCTCGTCCAGCCAATCCTGAAACAGCGGGGCGACCTCGCCTGGCAGACGCAGCAGGATATAGCTGGCCGCCACCGCACCGGCATCGCGCCCCCCCGGCCTGCAAGATCGGCTCCAATTCGTGATCGGTCAGCCCCGGGCACAATCGGCGAGGCCATGACACGCACAGGCACTCCTGCCTCCGAAAGGGTCTCGATCATCCGCAGACGTCGAACTGGGCTGGGCACACGGGGCTCCATCTTGCGGGACAGATCGGCTTGCAAACTGGTGACCGAGATCCCCACCTGTGCCAACCCTTTGGCCGCCATCCGCGACAGGATATCCAGATCGCGTTCAATCAGCGCGCCTTTGGTGATGATCAGGACAGGGTGCTGAAAGCGTTCAAGCACTTCAAGCACCTGCCGCATGATCCGGTATCGCCCTTCAATGGTTGATACGGGTCGGTATTCGTCCCAAGCGCCAACGGGGCCACCCGATAGGCTTTCCTCCGCAGCTCTTTTTCCAACTGCGTGGCCGCATCAGGGCGCGCGATCAGGCGGGTTTCGAAATCCAACCCGGCGGAATAGCCCAGCCACGCATGTGTCGGTCGCGCATAGCAATAGATACACCCGTGTTCACAGCCGCGATACGGGTTCAAGGATCGGTCAAACGCCAGATCAGGCGAGCTGTTTCGGGTGATGACCGAGCGCGGGCGTTCAATGGATACCTCGGTTCGGAACGGCGGCAGAGGCTCTTCTGTCCAGCCATCATCGACGCGTTCACGCTGAAATTCTTCGAATCGACCGACAGAATTGGTCGCAGCACCGCGTCCGCGGCGGCAATCTGCATCAATTCTGTCGGAACCCATCTTTTCCATAGGACCAAAATAGGAACATTTGCAGAACAATCAAATGAAATTCACAATCATGGCGCGGAATATTCATTTGCCTTCAGGTCGGTGAAAGGGCACTCCATGTCGCAAATTGCCCAGACCTAAAGCGCCAAGATGTCGCATTAGGAAGTATGTAATAGACCTCCAGCCAGGGAAAGACGCACATGTCTGATCAAGAAGAAGATATCATCCTGAGCGAACTCAATGATGAAGAGTTGGTGCAGCAGATGCACGACGACCTGTACGACGGTCTTGCTGAAGAGATCGAAGAAGGCGTCAATATTCTGTTGGAACGCGGCTGGCAGCCGTACAACGTTCTGACCGACGCACTGGTCGGCGGCATGACCATCGTGGGCGTCGACTTCCGTGACGGCATCCTGTTCGTACCCGAAGTTCTTCTGGCCGCAAACGCCATGAAAACCGGCATGGGCATCCTGAAGCCTCTGCTGGCTGAAACCGGCGCACCGCGCATGGGCAAGATGGTGATCGGCACCGTGAAGGGCGACATCCATGACATCGGCAAGAATCTTGTCTCGATGATGATGGAAGGCGCCGGGTTCGAGGTTGTCGACATCGGCATCAACAACGCGGTTGAAGCCTATCTGGAAGCCCTGGAAAAAGAAGAGCCCGATATTCTGGGCATGTCGGCCCTGCTGACCACCACCATGCCCTACATGAAAGTGGTGATCGACACGCTGGTCGAAAAAGGTATCCGTGACGACTATACCGTTCTGGTTGGCGGTGCACCGCTGAACGAAGAGTTCGGCAAAGCCATCGGCGCTGACAGCTATTGCCGTGACGCTGCAGTCGCGGTTGAGACCGCCAAAGAATACATGGCCAGCAAGCACAACCAACTGGCCGCGCACTGATCCCGATGCGGGTTTCGTCCGAGAATTTGGGCCTCGCCATCTGGCGGGGCCTTTTCTTTTCCACCGCCCGCCCCCAGATTGATCCCATGAGCAAGGCACGTTTCATATTTCTGATCACGATGGTGATTGCCGCTGGTGGCCTGACGGTGCTTGTTGCTGGTTGGGCGGCGGCGGCTGGGCAACTGAATGGTCAGGTTGCGATGGCATTGCTGCCGCTGGTGATGCTGGCCTCGATCGCGTGGCGGGCCTGAGTGCTGGACGGAAAGACTGATGCTAAATGACGACGCGCTTACCCATAATGAGCTGGATGTGGCACAAGGGTCGGGATCGGTACTGATCTTGGCATGTGGGGCTTTGGCGAACGAGATCTTGGCGCTGATCCGCTTAAACGGCTGGGATCACATGAGCCTGACCTGCCTGCCCCGCAATTTTACACAATTCACCCGAGAAGATTCCCGACGCAGTACGTGCTGCCGTGGGCAAGCACCGCGACGAATATGACCACGTCTTTCTGGCCTATGCGGATTGCGGCACCGGCGGGCAACTCGACGCGCTGTGTGAAGAGCTGGGGATCAAAATGATCCGCGGCCCGCATTGCTATTCGTTCTTTGAAGGCAATGACGCCTTCGACGCGCGCGCCGAGGGCGAGATTGACGTGTTCTATTTGACCGACTTTCTGGCGCGCGGATTCGAGAGCTTCGTCATCAAGCCGCTTGGGCTGGATCGGCATCCGCAGCTGCGCGACATGTATTTCGGGCATTACACCAAGTTGATGTACCTAGCGCAGACCGACAATCCAGAGCTGGATAAGATGGCCGAAGCTGCCGCCGAACGGCTGGGTTTGACCTATGAGCGCCGCTTCACCGGGTACGGGGATCTTGCAGCCGCACTGGGCGGGCTCACTGCGTGAGCCTGTGGGGCTCTGCCCCCCGCGCCTGCGGCTTGGGCTCCGCCCGTTCTCAGGCGAAACTGTCCCCCGGACAGTTTCCAAGAAGCCTTCGAACCCCGGGATACTTGAGACAAGAAAAAGAGGATCAGGCCGCTTCCGACGCGTATTGGCGAATCCGTTCGACCATCGCGCGCAGCCCGTTGGAGCGTTGCGAGGACAGGGCCTCGTTCAGGCCAAGGCGGGCTAGTTCTGCGGAGGCGTCGATCTTTGCGACCTCGGACACGCTGATCGGTATATAGCGCGGACAGGACCGCGATCAGGCCCTTCACGATCATCGCATCGCTGTCACCTGCAAAGCTGAACTTGCCATCGGTGATTTCCGGGTGCAGCCAAACCTGGCTGGCGCAGCCTTCGACCTTGGTGGCAGGCACCTTCAAGGCCGGATCCATATCGGGCAGGGATTTGCCCATGTCGATCACCGTCGCATAGCGATCTTCCCAATCATCCAAGAAGGCGAAATCCTCAACAATCTCTTCAAATGCGGGGCTAGCATGGGGGATCCTTTCGTCGTTTTGCCATGACCTAAGCGTTGCGCAGCCAAAGGTCCAGCCTTGGCGCGGATTGCTGTCTTTTCAAAGGCGCGCACATGGGCTAACCCTTTGGGCATAGATAAAGGAGCCGACATGATTTTCCGCCGATTTGCCGCACCTGCCTGTTGACCGCGTCGTTGGTGGCGCTGACGGCCTGCGGCGGAAGTGCCAGCCTTAACCCGTTTAGTTGGTTCAGTTCTGACGGCGTCGAAGAAGTCGCACTTATCCCTGAAGGCGGTTTTCTTGAAGATCAGGACACACGCGGGCTTGTGGCCGAGGTGATCGAGCTTGAGGTTCTGCGTGCGCCGGGTGGTGCAATCATTCGCGCGAAAGGCCTGCCGCCGCGCCTTGGATACTGGGATGCCGAACTGGTGGCTGAAAACTTCGAGCGGGCGGAGAACGGCGTTCTGACCTATATGTTCCGGATTACCGAACCCTATTATCGAACCCAGACCGGGCGCCCGAAGCAGCGTGAAGTTTATGTGGGACACTTCGTGTCGGACATTAAGCTTCAGGGCGTTCGTACGATTCGAGTTGTTGGAGCGAATACAAGCCGCACTGCCCGCCGCTAGGTCATTATCAGACTTCGAAAACTTCGACGCGCTGGCCCTTGGCGGCCAGTGCCAGCTTGCCTTCGCACAGGCGCAGCGCATCGTTTCCGAAGACCTCGGCACGCCAGCCGTAAGTGCTGCCACATCGCGTTTTCCAGCAGCCAGCGCATCCAGATCCGCAGCGGAAGCAATCAGTTTCTGAGCAACTTTTTCTTGCTCGCAACGCGCTTTCAGAAGCACGCGCAGCAGGTCAGCCAAAGCCGGATTCACTTGAAGCTTTTCCCTTGAGTGATCGGGCGCCTTGGGCAACTGATCTTGCGGCAACTCCAGCCCCACGACGATGGCTTTCAGGATCTCCTCAGCCACCTCGCCCTTGCGTGCCTCGCGCAAAAGCAGGCGCGAGCGGCCAAGTTCCTGCAGGTTGCGCGGCTTGGTCGAGGCCAATTCCAGCAGCGCGTCGTCCTTCATCACCCCGGCTGCGGGGGATGTTGCGCGATTGGGCATAGCCTTCGCGGAAACGGGCAAGCTCTTTTGCGACGCCCAGGAAGCGTCCCGAATTGGTGCGTGTTTTCAAACGCCTCCACGCATCTTCTGGTGGATGATATAGGTCTCGGGGCTGGTCAGGCTGGTCAGTTCTTCCTGCACCCAATGGGCGCGGCCCGATTTGTCCAGCTCGTCCGACAGGTACTCGTAGATACCGCGCAGGTGAGTCACATCCCCCAGCGCGTATTTCTTCTGGGGCGTCGGTCAGCGGGCGGCGCGACCAGTCGGTAAAGCGGCTGGATTTGTCCAGCTGCGCCCGTTCAATCTTGCGCACCAGCGTTTCATAGCCCACCTGATCCCCAAAGCCGCAGACCATCGCGGCAACCTGTGTGTCAAACAACGGGCGCGGGAATACGCCCGCGTCGACAAAGAAGATCTCGAGATCCTGACGGGGCGGCGTGGAACACTTTGACGACGCGTTCATCGCGGAACAGCTCGTAAAGCGGTTCCAGCGACAGGCCATCCACCAGAGGATCAACCAAAACGGCGTCTTTTTCGTCATTGCCCGGCACGGCCAGCTGGATCAGGCACAGTTTGGAATAATAGGTACGCTCGCGCAGGAACTCGGTGTCAACGGTCACATAAGGGTGCGAGGTCGCGCGGATGCAAAACTCTTCCAGGGCCTCGGTGGTCGTGATCGTGATCATAAATATCTACCTGCTTATTACCGTACCAGATACGGGTTTCGCCCGGGTTTAAGGCGAAACGCATCGAAAGGGAAGCCTTGCGCCAAGATGCAATCGTCCTGCGACTTTAGGGCAGCAGAATCGGGGTTTTATCCCCGTCTGCAAACCGGCGCAGCACGGCCGGGTAAAGCTTGTGTTCTTGCACCAGAACCCGCGCGGCCAGCGTGTCTGCCGTGTCACCCGGCTCGACCGGTACACGGGCCTGTCCAAGGATCGGGCCGCCATCCAGTTCGGCGGTGACCTCGTGGACCGAGCAGCCGGCTTCGGCGTCCCCCGCATCCAACGCACGTTGATGGGTGTGCAGGCCTTTGTATTTCGGCAAAAGCGACGGGTGGATGTTCAGGCAGCGCCCGGACCAATGGCCGGTGAAGCCCTCGGTGAGGACCCGCATGAAGCCGGCCAGACAGATGATGTCCGGATTGGCTGCATCCAGCACGGTATTCAGAGCGGCCTCAAAACCTTCGCGGTCGCCCTTGAAGTCGCGGTGATCCACGACGGCGGTGGGAATGCCCATTGCCCTTGCCTTCGCAAGGCCGCCGGCATCCGGCACGTTCGACAGCACAAGGCAGGGGCGCCCGGGGTGGTCCCCGGTCATCGCATTGGCCAGGGTCACCATGTTCGAGCCGCCGCCTGAAATCAGGATGGCGACCCGTTTCTTGGCGGCGTCACTCACGCGAGCGATCCCAGATAGCTGACGCCCTCACCTTTCTGGATGCGGCCCAGTTGTGTCACGGTCTCGCCTGCTTTGGTCAGCAGATCGGTCAGCGGCTGCGCGGCCTGCGCGTCGACGACAAGCACCATGCCTTGGCCCGAGTTGAAGGTCTTCAGAATTTCGGCCTGATCCATGCCACCGGTTTCTGCCAGCCATTTGAAGACGGGGGGCAGGTCCCATGCGTCCAGATCGACCAGCGCACCCAGCCCTTCGGGCAGCACGCGCGGAAGGTTTTCGGTCAGGCCACCGCCAGTGATGTGGGCCAGCGCATGCACGCCCCCTGCCCGCACAGCTTCCAGAGCCTGGCGGACGTAAAGACGAGTCGGCGCCAGCAGCGCCTCGCCCAGCGTGATGTCGACATTCCACGGACAGTCTGCATCCCAGCCAAGGCCCGAGACCTCGACCAGTTTACGCACCAGAGAATATCCGTTCGAATGCACCCCGTCCGAGGCCAGCCCAAGCAGAATATCGCCGTCGTTGACCCCTTTGGGCAGGTCGGTGCCGCGCTCCATCGCGCCGACCGAGAAACCAGCAAGGTCAAAGTCGCCGTCTTCGTACATGCCCGGCATTTCAGCGGTTTCGCCACCGATCAACGCACAGCCAGAAAGCTCACAGCCCTTGGCGATGCCTTCGATGATCCGTGCGGCCTTGTCCGTTTCCAGACGGCCCGTCGCGAAATAGTCGAGGAAGAACAGAGGCTCCGCGCCCTGACACACAAGGTCGTTCACGCACATGGCCACCAGATCGATGCCGATCGTGTCCACGTTGCCGGTGTCGATCGCGATGCGCAGCTTGGTGCCCACGCCATCGGTGGCCGAGACCAGAACCGGATCTTTGAAGCCCGCGCCCTTCAGATCGAACAGCGCGCCGAAGCCGCCAAGCCCGGCCATGACGCCCGGACGGTTGGTGCGTTTGGCTGCTGGCTTGATGCGCTCAACCAGCGCGTTGCCCGCGTCGATATCCACGCCTGCGTCTGCGTAGGTGATGCCCTTGGATGCGTCGCTCATGTCTGTCCCCCATGGTGGCTGTGGTCGCGCGGCAAATTTTCTGCGCCTGCGATAGCGTAAGGGGCAGAAAGAGTCTACGGCTTGCTTGACGCTGGCCCACAGTTTGCTAGCAATGGCGCCACCAAGAGTAACAGTGGGCCTGTAGCTCAATTGGTTAGAGCAGAGCGCTCATAACGCTTTGGTTGCGGGTTCAAGTCCTGCCGGGCCTACCATCCTTCCCCTTACTGGAACAGTTCCGAAAAGCGGATTATCCGCTCGCAAGCACTTACGTACACAGCTAGCATCGCTGTCACACAGACAGGAGCAACCCGTGCCACAGACCCAGACCACAAACCGCCGCATCGTCCTTGCAGAACGCCCGGTTGGGCTGCCCGACGAAAATACGCTTCGCATAGAAGACGTAGACATCCCTGCCCCGAAAGATGGCGAGATGCTGCTGCGTACCGTTTACCTGTCGTTGGATCCCTATATGCGCGGCCGGATGAATGACGCAAAGTCCTATGCCGAGCCGGTGAAGATCGACGAAGTGATGACAGGTCAGGTTGTTGCAGAGGTCGTGACCTCGAATCTGGGCGGCTTTACCAAGGGCGATCTGGTGCTTGCAGGTAGCGGATGGCAGGACTATGCGATCTCGGACGGGACCGAAGTGGTCAATCTTGGCGCATCTCCAACCAACCCGTCTTGGTCCTTGGGCATTCTGGGCATGCCGGGCTACACGGCCTATGCCGGTCTTCTTAAAATCGGCGAGCCTAAACCCGGTGAAACTGTCGTCGTCGCAGCGGCCTCTGGCCCGGTCGGGGCCACAGTCGGCCAGATCGCCAAGATCAAGGGCTGTCGGGCTGTCGGTATCGCCGGTGGTGCCGAGAAATGTGCGCATGTTGTGAATAACTTGGGCTTTGACATTTGCATCGACCACAACGCGGATGATTTTGCAGAGCAGCTGAAGGCCGCCTGCCCAGATGGCATTGACGTGTATTTCGACAATGTTGGCGGCAAGGTGCTGTACGGTGTTCTGCCGTTGCTAAATCCCTTCGCACGTATGCCGGTGTGCGGCGTCGTGGCGTGGTACAACTTGACCGGATTGCCCGATGGCCCAGATTTTGGCCCCATGATCATGAGCACCATCTTGCGAATGAAGGTCAAAGTGCAGGGCTTCATCATTTTCGACAGCTTCCCGATCAGCACGTACAAAGAATTCGTACGGGACATGACGGGATGGTTGGCTGAAGGAAAAGTTCAGTACAAAGAACAAATGGTCGACGGATTGGAAAGCGCACCAGAGGCGCTAAACGACCTGCTGCTTGGCAAGAGCTTCGGCAAGATGGTGGTGAAAGTCGGCGACCTATAGCCAGTGGCAGTACAAGTCACCAACACAGGGGCAGCGATTTACGTCTCGTAGTTGCTGCCCTCTTCGTCCAGAATGGCTTTCAGTTCCGCCATGTGCCGGTCCCCTTGTTCGGGGTACTCTTCCAGCTCCTGCGCGGTTTTCTCGGCGATCTCGTCTGACAGCACGCGCAAGGGTTGGCCGGTTTGCAGGGCGCGGATATAGGTCTCGGCGGCGCGTTCGAAATAGTAGAGCCGGTTGAACGTGTCCGCGACGCTGTCTCCGATCACCAGAACGCCGTGATTGCCCATGATCATGACCTTCACCTTTGGATCGGTCAGAAGGGCCGCACAGCGTTCGCCTTCATCCTCGAACGCAAGCCCGCCATAGCCGTCATCAATCACATAGCGATTGTAAAAGGTGGCGCAGTTCTGGTCGATGGGCGGCAGGGTGCTGTCCGCCAAGGATGCCAAAACCGTCGCGTGAATCGAGTGCACGTGCATCACACAGCGCGCATGCGGACAATGGCGATGCACGCCCCCCCCGTGCAGGCCCCACGCGGTGGGGTCAGGTGCATCGGGGCGATCCATGGTGCTTGGGTCGTCAGCATCGATTTCCAGAAGATCCGAGGCCCGGATCCGCGCAAAATGCATCTGGTTGGGGTTCATCAGGAACTTGGTACCGCTGTCATTCACCGCAAGGCTGAAATGGTTCGCTACGCCCTCGTGCATGTTCAGGCGTGCGGTCCAGCGAAATGCAGCCGCCATATCAACACGTTCATTCCAATGGGCGATATTGGGCATAGGGGCAGACAAGGTCATCAGAGCTCCTTTCGATTTGGTCCAGAAGACGGGTCAATTCACGACCTGTCGAGCTTGTTTGCGACCAAACTAAAGCGGCAGGACCAGTTCCACCTTCAATCCGCCCAGATCTGCGCTTTCTCCCAAACGGAGATGCCCACCATGCCCGCGCGCAATGTCACTGGCAATGGCAAGCCCCAGACCAACACCCGAGCCGTTGTTCTGATTTCTGGATTTGTCTAAGCGCGCAAACGGCTTCAACGCTTCTTCGCGATCGTCAACAGCAATGCCCGGCCCGTCATCTTCGATCACGAACCGCAAATCGCCCCGCCCCTGCAACAGGGACAAGCGCGCGCGCGATCCGTACCTTGTCGCGTTGCCCAGCAGATTGTCCAACGCCCGCTCTAACGAGGCACGCCTCAGGGGGCGTTCGCCGGGATCGGCTACCTCGCCCAGCGTTACGTTCATGCCTGCACGCTGCGCGTTCTCGGCTAGGTGATGTACAAACTCGACCGGATCGACCGGCTCGGGCGCATCTTCCAACGCATCGGCTTGCGCGAAACCCAGAAACCCGTCGACCAGACGTTCCATGTCATCCACATCGCGCTGAAGATCGTCACGTGCGTCGTCCTCGATCATCGACAGCCCCAGACGCAACCGCGTCAGCGGCGTCCGCAAATCGTGGCTGACGCCCGACAACATCAAGGTGCGTTGCTCGATCTGGCGGTCAATGCGCGAACGCATGTCCAGAAAAGCCTTACCCGCCGCCCGTACCTCGGTCGCACCTGCCAAACGATAGGGCAGCACCTGCCCTTTCCCGAAGGCTTCGGCAGCACGCGCCAAGCGGCGAATGGGGCGGAGTTGATTGCGCAGGAAAAGGTAAGCAATCAAGGTCATCAAGAACCCCGTGACCACCATCAGCACCAGCAATTGGTGCGGATTCGTTGCCGAAACGCGGTCCCGGTCCAGCACTACGCGGAGAACGCCATGATTGGTCGCAATCGCCATTGTCACTAAAGACCGGTCCGTTTCCAGATCGACCCCAATCAGATCGGACAGCCCCCTCATTAACGTGCGCTCGACCCGAGAGCCTGTGAAATCCGCAAGCCGTCGCTGCGTGGGCAAAGGCTCGGCGGGCAATGCGACTCGCGTGTCCAGCGGATTGGCAATACCCCGTGCCGCGACAAGCGCCTCTTCCACTGTCGAAGACGCATTGACTTGGCTGACAATCAACGACACCTCGGCCACCACTGCTTCGGTCATCTGGACGGTAATCCGGTTGAAATGTCGCTGAATGAACACGACCGACACCACCAATTGCAGCGCTACGATCGGCACGATCAGAATCAAAG
>LLEO01000015.1_pt1 | contig 37095 bp, 48 predicted proteins | sample 595861 | NCBI WGS metagenome assembly LLEO01 (sample SAMN02919315, study PRJNA255460) | bioreactor metagenome | biome: chemostat; feature: culture 2012_25.1; material: sediment; isolation source: day35 25degC chemostat 2012 inoculated with Wadden Sea sediment taken from... | place: Germany: Bremen ... | reverse complement strand
GAATTCGCCGCCTCGGGGGGGCCTTGAGCCGGGACATGACTATCTGGTCGAGCGCGTGGCCGAAGGGCTGAAGATGAAGCTCGATACGCCGGTCGCCACCGCCTCGGGCGGGGAGCGTCGCCGCGCCGCACTTGCCAAGCTGCTGGCTGAAGCGCCCGAACTGATGCTCTTGGACGAACCCACCAACCACTTGGACATTCAGGCCATCGAATGGCTTGAAAACGAGCTGAAACAAACCCGCGCGGGCTTTGTTCTGATCAGCCACGACCGCGCTTTCCTGCGCGCGCTGACCCGCGCGACGCTTTGGGTCGACCGGGGGCAGGTGCGTCGTCAGGAGAAAGGCTTCGAGAACTTTGAAGCGTGGCGCGACAAGGTCTGGGAAGAAGAGGACCAGAACCGCCACAAGCTGAACCGAAAAATCAAATCCGAGGCCCGCTGGGCCGTCGAAGGAATCTCAGCCCGGCGCAAACGCAACCAAGGCCGCCTGCGGGCTTTGCATGCACTGAAAGACGAACGTGCCTCGCAGATCAAACGGCAGGGCGCCGCCGAAATGGCGCTCGAGGCTGGGCCGAAATCTGGCCGCAAGGTGATCGAAGCCAAGGGGATCTCGAAAACCTATGGCGACAAAGTGATCCTGAAACCCTTCGATCTACGCGTCATGCGCGGCGAGACCATTGCCCTTGTCGGTCCCAACGGCGCGGGCAAAACCACGCTTCTAAAAATGCTGACCGGGCAGGAAGACCCTGATACGGGCAGTGTGACCCACGGCACCGGGCTCGAGATGGCGGTCTTTGACCAGAACCGCTCGACCTTGGATGAAAACGCCAGCTTGTGGGAGAACCTGACCTCGGACCCAGAGATGAGTATCTCGGGTAAATCCGATCAGGTGATGGTGCGTGGCAACCCCGAAGCACGTGGTTGGCTATCTGAAAGAATTCCTCTTTTCAGACGAGCAGGCCCGCGCACCGGTACGCTCGCTATCCGGCGGTGAAAAAGCCCGCCTGATCCTTGCCCGCATCATGGCGCGGCAATCCAACCTTCTGGTGCTGGACGAACCGACCAACGATCTGGATGTGGAAACACTGGACCTGCTGCAAGAGCTGATCTCGGGCTTTGACGGCACCGTTCTGGTCGTTAGCCACGACCGTGATTTTCTGGACCGCGTGGCCGAGCGCACGATTGCCATGGAAGGCAATGGAATTGCCACCGCCTATGCTGGCGGTTGGTCAGACTACCGGGCGCAACGTCAGGAAGATGACGTCCCAGCAGCCAAGAAGTCCGAGAAACCCAAGACCGTCCCGAAAGACAAGCCCAAGGAAAAGACCGCCGCCGGGGGGCTCAGCTTCACCGAAAAACACCGGCTGGATTCGCTTCCCGGCGAAATCGACCGCTTGATGGCCGAGATCGCTAAACTGGAAGAGTTCCTGATGGACCCGGACCTGTTTTCGAAAGAACCAGTGAAGTTCAAGAAGGCCTCGGAAGGGTTGGCCGAGCGGCAACTGAAACTTGCCGCCGCCGAGGAAGAATGGCTCGAGCTCGAGGAAAAAGCCGAAGCCGCCAGCTAACGCATTTTCTTGCCAGAAATATCCTGCGGGGGTCCGGGGGTGCAAAACCCCCGGTCCTGATCTTTCTTACTTGGGCAGGTGGATGTTGAACCGCGCGCGGATCGCCGCATCCACAACCGGATCCAGATGCGCGCGCGAGCGTTCGGCCAGAATGGCCTCTTTCCGCGCCTTGGCCGCCTGCACCAGATCAGGCTTTCCAACCTCGGCCCCATTCCTTGGGCGACGTGCGGTCGCCTAGGGTTGGATAGGCATATTCCGTCTGCATCAGGTTCAGCGTCTGATCCTCGCCCAGATAATGCCCCGGACCGCCCAGACAGACCGACCGCATCATGTCCAGACTGACTGCATCCTCGGTCACCTCGATCCCGCGCACACAGCGCAAGGCTTGTCCGATAATATCGTTCCCAAGGATCAGGCTTTCATGGCAGAAGCCAGAAGGGACGCATGCATGCCTGCAGCCTCGTACACCATGTTCAAACCAGACAGGCCCGCCATCACGTTCGAGCACATCTGCTCCCACCCGGCTTGCATATCGGGCAGTTTCGAATCCGAGAACCCCGCCGCAGCGCCGCCTGGAAGCCCATAGAACTGGTGCATCTGCGAGCAGCCAGCGGTAAGCAAAGCCTGCTCGCCTGATCCGCCCGACATAGCGCCAGACCGCAGATCGACCACGAAGGGGCCAGGTGCCAAAGATCGCCGGATGGCCCGGTTTGATCGCGTTTACATAGACCACACCCGCCAGACACTCTGCCACGGCTTGAACGATCGTGCCTGCAACGTGGGCGGGGGCGGTGGCGGTGGCCATGCCCGCCGACAACAGCAGAACTGGCATGCCCGCGGCAATGACCTTCTCCATCACCTGGCAGCTTTCGGTGGCGAACTTCATCGGCGGCACGACAAAACAGTTCGAATTCGACACGAAAGGACGTGCGCGCCACTTGTCTTCGCCCCCCGCCATCATGTGCAGAAGCTCGATCCCGTCATCGACGAAATCCGGCTCGGTGAAAGACACACCGATGTGTTTCTTGGTCCCTGTCACACTGGCATAGATCGAGTTCAGGTCCATCTCGCGGTTGTCGGGGATGTCGCGGCACACCATAGGGCGCTGCAGAAAGTGGATGTTGTCCAGCTGGTCCACGATCCGCGCGGCGTCATGCAGGTCTTGCACGGTGCTGTCGCGGTATTCGCGCCCGTCCACGTCGACCATATGCACGGCTGCGCCAGCGGTGCCGTAATGGACGCGCGTGCCTGCGAGGTTCAGGTCATGCTGCGGATCGCGTGCGCACAGGGTGAGGTCCTTGGCGGCCTTCGCTAGCATGTCCTCGACCAAGGCGCGGGGGAAGCGTAGACGTCCGTCATCGCCCAGAATGGCACCGGCTTTTGTCATGATCTCGACGCCAGACGGAGGGGCGTCGGCCAGACCGATCTGCTCCAATGCGTCAAGGGCTGCTTGGTGAATGCGCTCCATACCTTCCGGGGTGAGGGGCTTGTATGCGCCGCCTTCAAGTCCTGCGCGTACGGGGCGCGAATCTTTGGCCAAAGGGGCTGCGCGAAGGGCTTGGCGGGCCTGACGGCCACCTGCGCGGCGCGAAGTTCTTGTTGTCATATGGGGATGTCCTTGCTGCTGTTCTGTCAAATTCTGGGAAATGACATCAGCAAGGGCGGCCACGCGCTGCGCGACCACGTTCTGCGCCAATGGTGCGCACAACAATCGAGATGATCCAGTCAAGTCGGTCCATCGGGTCCTCCGTATGGTCAACTATTGGAGACGTGGCCGAAGGATTCTGTTCCGTTTGCGTCATTCTCCATGACGCTTTCTGTGTCCAATTAGTCGGGCCAACGGGCGATCAGGACCACGCGACCATCACAACGGCAGCATAGTGGGCGGCGGCACCCAAAAGCACATGCACATGCCAGATCGCCCGGTTGAACGGCCAATGCTCGCGCAGGTGAAACAGCGTGCCGATGGTGAACAGGAACCCCCCGCCCACCAAAAGGATCAGCACCCCAAGGCTGACGCTGGCCAGCAAAGGCCCGATCATCAGAACACCCATCCAGCCCAGCATCAGGGTTAGCATGAAGCCTGTCCGCTCGAACCGACACAGGAAGAAAAGCTTCAGCGTCATGCCAAACAGCGCGACACTCCAGATCAGGGCGGCCCAGGCCACGCCGGTGGTCCCCCCGATCCCGATCAGCGCGATGGGCGTGTAGGTGGCCGCGATGAAAAGAAAAATCGCCGCATGATCAAAGCGACGAAGAACGGAACGGGCAGATGAGTGCAGGGTCATGTTATAGCAGCGGAAAGGCCAAAGCTGGCGACCATCCCGATGCCATAGACCAATAGCGGTGGCAGATGTCCCATTGGCGCCTCGCCCGTGGCCCAGAGGATCAAGGTGATCGACCCAATCAGCGCGGCGATCACGCCCAGCCCATGCACAACCCCATCGGCCACATATTCATGATAGGTGAAATTCTGCCCGAAATGGTGCCGGTCGGGCAGAGTGTCTGTGTGGTGGGCGGTACAGCTGTCCGACAGGTTTTCAGTGTAGCGGCCCAGAAAATGTTCACGGAAACGATCCATGTGAATACCCTCTCTCGCTTGCCTCTAATATAAGGGGCGATACAGGCTTGGGTGTGCCGGGCTTTGGTCAATAAAATGTCAGATGCCCGTGACACCAGCCCCTATAGGATAGAGCATAATCTCGAAAATGTAAAGATTTCCTGACGTTACAGTTCCTCAATAAGTTCGGCCAGAACTTGTGGGATCGCCATCACGTCCTCTCGCGTGCAGGTGAACTGTCCTACAGACACGCGAATGACGAATTGTCCGTCGTGGTGTGTCTGGGTCAGATAGATGCGCCCGTCGCGGTTCACACGCTCCAAAAGCTCGGCGGTTTTGGCGTCATCTTGATAACGGAAACTGAACAGCGACAGGATCGGAGGTGTGGTGATGTCAAAGCCGGGCAGGGCGGCGATGGTCTCGCACGCCTCGTTCGCCCACGCGACGTGATTGCGGATGCGGGCGCGCAGGCCGGACAGACCTTCGGCACGCAGCAGGAACCAGATTTTCAGCGCGCGGAAGCGGCGGCCAAGGGGCAGGGTCCATTCGTTGTAGTTTACGATCTCGTCGGCGCCTTGCGTCTTCAGGTATTCTGGGGCGCAGGCCCATCGCCCCGATCTGAGGGCCGGGGTCGCGCAGAAACTGCACGGCGCAGTCAAACTGCGCGCCCAGCCATTTATGCGGGTTGAAGATGATGCTGTCGGCGTCCTCGATCCCGGCCCAAAGATGCCGGAATTCCGCGCAGATCATCGCAGACCCTGCCCAGGCCGCATCCACATGAACGGTCAACCCATGGCCGTGGGCGACCTTGATGCAGGCGGCGATGTCATCGCAGGCGCCGATCGAGGTGCCACCCACGCAAAGCACAACGCCCGCGGGTTTGCACCCTGCGGCAATGTCTTCGCGGATCAGGCGATCCAGTGCGTCAGGGTCCATCGACCACGTGGGATGCCCCGGGATAGTCGGCACTTTCACCAGATTATCCTGCCCGATCCCCGACAGACGCACGGCTTTGTCGACGCTGGAGTGGGTCTGCGCGCTGGCATAGATGCGCAGCTGCGGTGCGCCGGACAAGCCCTTGGTGATACCTGTATGGTCCAGCGCCAGCTCGCGCATGGTGGTCACGGCGGAAAAGGTCGCGGTTGTCGCGCTGTCATGGATGGTTCCAGTGAAGCTGTCAGGCAGGCCCATCCCGTCGCGCAGCCAGCGGATCACCAGATCCTCCATTTCATTGGCCGCGGGCGCGGTTTGCCACAGCATCGCTTGGGCGGACATGGCGTTGGCCAGTTGCTCGGCCAACATTGACGCGGGCGCAGCATTTGCCGGGAAATAGGCAAAGAAACGCGGGTGCTGCCAATGGGTCATGGCGTCGGGCACAAGCCGGGTGAAGTCGTCGAAAATAGTTTCAATCGCTTCTGGGGGCTTCTGGAACCGGGGGCTTCGATCTTGGCCAGAAAGTCCCCCGGCGCGATGTCCGGGCGCACTGGACGGTCACGCAAACCCCGCGTGATAATCGCGCGCCCCAATCGGCGGCACGTTTTTGCCAGTCGGCCAGATTGTCGTAATCCATCGGGGGCTCCTGCAATATTTAATTGCGATGTTAAATATATGGTCTGGTCTGTCAAGATGCGAAAAACCCCGACGCAAGGGCCGGGGTTTTGGAAATCTGATGTGTGACGCTGATCAGGCCGACGCCAGTGCCGTGATGATTTGACCGAAATCCTCGGCCTTCAGGCTGGCCCCACCCACAAGCGCGCCGTCCACGTTGGACACACCAAAGATCTCGGCCGCGTTGCTGGGCTTGACCGAACCGCCATAGAGGATACGGGTCGACAAGCCGACACCATCGCCAAAGCGGCGCACCAGACGGTCGCGGATGAAATCATGCACCTCGCCAATCTGATCCAACGTCGGGACTTTCCCGGTGCCAATCGCCCAGATGGGTTCATAGGCAACAATCAGGTTTTCAGCCGTCACTTGATCCGGGATCGAGCCCGCCAGCTGCCCGCCGATAATGTCCAGCGTGTTGTTGGCCTCGCGCTCTTCCAGGCTTTCACCGCAGCAGATCACAGCTTTCAGGCCCGCGTCGATCGCAGCGCGGGCTTTCTGGCGCACATCCGTGTCGCTTTCATTGTGATCTTCACGACGCTCCGAGTGACCAAGGATCACATAGCTTGCGCCCGCGTCTTTCAGCATCTGGGCCGAGATGTCGCCCGTATGCGCGCCAGTTTCTACAGCATGGCAATCCTGCCCGCCGATGGCGATGGTGTCGCCGCTGGCTAGGGCCGCGCGGTGGATCAACGTGGCCGGGGGGCAGATCAGAATATCGCAGTCAGCGTCACCGAATCCCTGCGCCAGCGCGTCCAGCTCGGTCAGGTTGCCCTGCAGGCCATTCATTTTCCAATTGCCTGCTGCCAGTTTGCGCCGCATGTCGATCTCCCTTGTCATGTTCGGTCCGTTTTCCATTGCGGCGTGCGGGGCGTCAAGCCCTGCTGCCATTTTGCCGTTGATCCGTGGAATGCGTCCTGTAGAAGCAGACAAGTTTACTTGCGAGGTCCCCGATGATCCCCAGACTGGATGCTGCCCTGATTGATGCCCGTGACCCGGCCACGATGGCCGAGCTGTTGCGCGGGGTGCAGGAGGTGGGCTTTCTGACCGTGCACAACACGGCGATCACCACAGATGAGCTGGCCGAGACGATTGCGATGTATCGCGCATTCTTTCACCAGCCCAAGGACGTGAAGGACGCGGTGAACATGGCGCGGACGGGTGCCAATCGCGGTTGGGGCGCTGCGGGCAGCGAACAGGTGGATCCCGACGCCAACCCGGATTTCAAAGAGGTCTTTGATTGTGGGTTTGAACTGGCCGCAAATGACCCGCTGCGCGCCTTGAACCTGTCGGTCTACGGCGACAATCAATGGCCCCGAGCTTGAGGGCTTTCGTGAAGCCATTCAGGCCTACTATGCCAAGGCGCTGGGCGTTGCGATGGGGGTGCTGCGCGGGATCGCCGCCGCGATTGGCGAGGATGAGACCTATTTCGACGCGGCCTTCACCCGTCCGATGGCGCTTTTGCGCGGGAATTACTATCCGCCGCGGCGGATTGGGCCGGGGACAAGGATTTCGGCATCGCCGCGCATACGGATTACGGCTGCGTGACGCTTTTGGCCTCGGACGGGGTTGCGGGGCTTGAGGTGCTGGGCGCGGACGAAATCTGGCTGTCCGTGAACGCTCCGCTTGGGGACTTCGTGATCAATTTCGGTGAGATGTTGGAGATGTGGACAGAGGGCCGTGTGAAGGCCACCTTGCACCGCGTGGTTGGGTCTGGGGATGAGCGTATTTCGGTCCCGATGTTCTTCAATCCCAACCATGACACCAATGTGGCCCCGAAAGCATCGGGTCAGGTGATCATGGCAGGCGATCATATGAAGAAGCGGTTTGACGAGACGTATCTGCACCTGATGGCGCAGACTGGAAGCTGAGCCTTCGGGGGCGTTGCCCCCATCCGTGTGCCCGGCGGTCACCCGGATTCCCCCAGGATATTTTTGGCAAGAAAATGCGGGTGCTTTGGCGTGCTTAGAATTTCGGCGGAGCGTTCAGATCCGCAGGGGCGGCGGACAGTGTGTCGTCGAATTTGATCGACTCGCCACAGCCGCAGGCCTCGGTCACGTTCGGGTTGTTGAATTTGAAGCCGCTTTCCAGAAGCGAGATTTCATAGTCAATCTCGGTCCCGAACAGGAACATCTGCGCCATCGGGGCGATCATCACGCGGGCATCGCCCTGTTCGACCACCTCGTCATGGGGCTCGACCTCGTCGACATAGTCCATGGTGTACTCCATCCCCGCACAGCCGCCTTTCTTGACGCCAATGCGCAGGCCCTTATGGCCGTCCTTCTCCATCAGCCGGGCAATTTGAGCCTCGGCCGCTGGGGTCATGGTGATGGGTGATTTGCCGGGAATACCGAACATATGTGTGATCCTTGTCGCTTACCCCTAATTTAGGGGAGCCAGGCGGCAATCTCAAGCGGGGGCAGAAGGGAAAGCAGGGCTTGGGTGGCAAAACCTGCAAGGATGGCCCAGCCGAAACTGGCGAGCGTGCCGATGATCACATATTCGGCAGTGCGCTGGTCGCGGCTGGCTGTGCCGAAACGTAGGATGGATTTCGCGGCGACCAGAAAGCCCACGCCGAGGGGCAGGTTGGCCAAGAGTAGAACAAAGACCAAGCCACGTTCCAGAATGCCGATGGTCCAGCCGCCACCTTTCAGCCCATTGTTGCGGATGCGCATGGCGTGGGGGCTGCATGAGCAACCCCACGGCAAACCCGCCCGCGCGGGTGGCAATGATGGCGCCGGTCGCCAGTGCCATAAGGGGCAGGGCGGTGTCGGGCCATGTGCCCCAAAGCGTTGGGGGCATAGAACGCAACGACTGCGATGGTTGTCAGATGTGCCACTTGGTCCCACAGAAAGCCCGAGAGTCTCTGAAATCCACCCAGCGACTTCACCGCATCGATGACCAGATGCGCGAAGGCGAGGACAAGCAACTCGGGCGCGTCATAAATGCCCAGTGCAGCTTGTGCGGTAAACAGAACGATCAGCGCGTGCAGAAGCAGGACTTGCGGACGCCGCTTGTTGTCGGTGATCCAATTGGTTTGAAAGACAAAATCAGCCAGTACGTGGGCGAAGAGGAGGGCTGCGAAGGTTTCAATCATCTTGGGCGGCCTCGCCGGATTCAATTTGGTGTAATGCTAGCTTTATAGCTGGATACCCTGCTGATTTCAGAGATTTTGCAACGGCCTGTCTTGATATGCCCAGTTGGTCGGCAATGACTTGCTGTGTGTGATTTTCAGGCGCAATTGCGAGTGCCATCGCATGTGCTTGTGCTTCGGTCCAAGTTGATGAGATGTGATCAGCAAGTGAGGATGCCGCAGCAGTTCCTCCGGCTGTTGCATGCTGAAGCGTTGCGTTTCTCGGAAGGTTCTCAAGAAGCCGCCCTGATGAGAAGAAGGCGTGACCATACCCGTGATTGGGGTCGGCCATCGTCTGGTGCGATACGTCACCTGAGCCTGTGCCGATCGCTATGCGGGTCTGGTATGGCCCCATTGCCATAAGTGAAGCGCGCAGAAATAGGGCCGCACGTAGTGCGAGTTCAGGAGCCGTCAGGATAGCCTGCCAGCCATCGCCTCCGCGGCGGGCAAATGCCGTTTTGATTGCGTTGTTTTCAGTTTTCCAGTCGGACATCTCAATCGTTGCTGCCTTTAGGCGCGCAACTATTTGATCCAAAGCTTCTTTTGAGAGGCTGGTGGATCCAATGATGTCTCCGGTAAGGACGGCTATCTCTGGCATATGCAAGCTATATCGCCTGCAAACCAGTTTAGCAATCATTTTTGGTTGCTTTGTGGATATGCACCCAAAATAGGATGCGGGTGGGGGCTTACATGAAGCCCAGTTCCAGTCGCGCCTCGTCGGACATCATTTCCATGCCCCAGGGCGGCTCCCATGTCAGTTCGACATTCACCTGCTTTACGCCCGCGACTGGCTCGATCGCTTCGACCAACCAGCCGGGCATGTCACCTGCAACGGGGCAGCCGGGGGCGGTCAGGGTCATGATCAGGTCGACTTCGTTCTGGTCGTTGATCTCGATCGTGTAGACAAGGCCAAGATCGAAGATGTTCACAGGGATTTCCGGGTCATAGACCGTACGGCAGGCTTCGACCACCGCGTCATAAAGCGGGTGCTCTACGCTGGACGGTTTGATCAGGGGTTCCCCTTCGATCCGGGTGTCGGCTGTATCGGTCATGCTGGTCTCGCTCTAATCCTGAGCGAACATATAGGGTTCTCGTGTCGCGAGGTCCAGAGGGGCAATGACGGACAGGGAGAAATGAAGACGAAAACTGTGGTCTAGCCCCGGAAATACCGCACCACAATTACAGCTTTATATTGACGAAGTGGGGGCCAAATTTCGCCATAGTTGCAGGTCACCTTCGCGTGGAGGGCTCCGATGGGGGCATGCCCATTTTGGGTGAGGGGATCGATAAGGGGTGCGTGGCGCTATGACCACGGAGATGGAAGGCTTCCCGGAGCGGGGGGGCACTAAAGACAGGATTGCTCAGCTGTCCGATGCAGCGCAAATGGTTCAGGATTTCACCTATGACTTTGCCACGCATCTGGATCCGATCACCATGACAGAACTGATGGTGACCAGCCGTCGGTTAGAGAGGCTGGCGCAGCGCTTGGCTGAGGATCCTGCGATTGTGGCTGCCCTTGCAACTGAGACTGCCGAGAAAACGCCACCTAAGGGTGAGCCAATCTGACAATAGCCCTTGGCTTTCGGGCCGTGTTGGGCCACATCTCGGCCATGACTGATCAAAGCACGACAAAGTTCTCGTACACACTGAACGCGACCGATGGGCGCGCGCGTACAGGTGTCATCCACACACCGCGTGGTGACATTCGTACGCCCGCTTCATGCCCGTGGGGACCGCGGCCACTGTAAAGGCGATGATGCCCGAAAGCGTTGCCGCGACCGGCGCGGATATTCTGCTGGGCAATACCTATCACCTGATGCTGCGCCCGACTGCGGAACGGATCGACCGGTTGGGGGGGCTGCACAAGTTCATGAATTGGGACAAGCCGATCCTGACCGATAGTGGCGGGTTTCAGGTTATGTCACTGGCGAGCCTGCGAAAACTGACCGAAAAGGGCGTGACCTTCAAATCCCACATCGACGGTCCAAGCACGAACTGACGCCGGAGCGCTCGATGGAGATCCAGAAGCTTCTGGGCTCGGACATCGTGATGTGCTTTGACGAATGCCCCGCGCTGCCTGCCGACCGCAAGCGGATTGCTGAAAGTATGCGGCTGTCGATGCGCTGGGCGCAACGCTCGCGCGATGCGTTCGGGGATCGTCCGGGGTATGCGCTGTTTGGCATCATGCAGGGCGGGCTCGAGGCCGATCTGCGCGAGGAATCAGCTAAGGCGCTGCGGGACATCGAGTTCGACGGCTACGCATTGGCGGTCTGGCCGTGGGCGAGGGGCAGGAGGCGATGTTTGACTGTCTCGACTATGCGCCCGGATACCTTCCCCGAAGACAAGCCGCGTTATCTGATGGGTGTGGGCAAGCCCGATGACATCGTGGGGGCCGTGAAGCGCGGTGTGGACATGATGGATTGCGTGCTGCCGTCCCCGCTCGGGCCGCACCGGTCAGGTCTGGACGCGCATGGGCGTGCTGAACATCAAGAACGCGCGTCATCAGGATGATCCGCGCCCGATTGATGAAAACTGCACCTGCCCGGCCTGTACGAACTACTCGCGTGCGTATCTGCATCACGTGTTCCGTTCGAACGAGATGATTTCGGGTATGCTGCTGACGTGGCATAACCTGCATTACTTCCAAGAGATCATGCAGGGCATGCGCGATGCGATTTCCGAAGGGCGCTTTGACGCGTGGGAGGCCGAGTTCCACGTAAATCGTGCGCAAGGGGATATCGATCCGCTTTAAGGGGGCGCTGCCCCTCTGCGCTGCGCGCATTCACCCTGGGATATTTTTGACAAGAAAAAGCGTGGTTGGTATTGAGGGGTATGGCTGAGCTTCTGATCATATGGCACTCGCGCACTGGCGGTTCTCGACAGATGGCCGAGGCAGCTTATGATGCGGCCCGTTCTGAGGGGGCAGCGCGTATCCTGACGGCAGAAGACGCCCAGCCTGAGGATCTGATAGACGCTGCAGGGTATCTATTTTGCGCGCCCGAGAATCTGGCTAGCTTATCCGGTCAGATGAAAGAGTTCTTTGATCGCTGCTATTACCCTGTTCTGGGAAGAATTGAGGGTCGGCCTTATGCGCAGATGGTCTGCGCAGGCTCAGACGGACAGGGGGCCGCGCGCCAACTGGCCCGGATTGCCACGGGCTGGCGACTACGTGAGGTTCAGCCGCCCTTTATCCTCTGCACCGATGCCCAGACGCCAGAAGCCATTCTGGCCCCAAAAAAACTGGATGCCGACACCCTGGCGCCCTGTCGCGAGCTTGGGGCGGCGCTGTCCGCAGGTCTTGCGCTGGGCGTCTTTTGAATGAGGCCTGAAATTCCTGTGGATAATTCGGGCACCTGCCTTGTGGATCGCGAAATTGCTGGTCACAATGGTGTCAAACGCTCGCCGAGCGCGGTTGAAAACCCCAAACCGCATCCCCATTTCGGCGTGACAGGCCTATTAACCAAGGCTGAATTCCAGGAGGACGTGTGATCTGCCGAATATCGGGGACACGCTGACTGCCCAACCATAAGGAAGATCCATGAGTGAGCAACTGAGCCAATCCTTCCCGGTCCTGCCGCTGCGCGACATTGTGGTGTTCCCGCATATGATCGTGCCGCTGTTTGTCGGACGCGAGAAAAGCGTACGTGCGCTGGAAGAGGTCATGGCGGATGACAAGCAGATCCTGCTGTCCAGCCAGATCGACCTTCCGTGGACGAACCGGACGTGGACGGCATCTATCAGGTCGGTGTGCTGGCCAATGTGCTGCAGCTCTTGAAACTGCCCGATGGCACCGTGAAGGTGCTGGTCGAAGGGCAGTCGCGTGTGCGCATCACCGACTATGTCGATAATGCCGATTACTTCGAGGCGTTTGCCGAAGTGATCGACGAACGTCCGGGCGACCCGAACGAGATCGAAGCGCTGCTGCGCTCGGTCGGGGAAGAGTTCGAGCGTTACGCCAAGATCAAGAAAAACATTCCTGAAGAAGCGCTTGCCGCCGTGTCCGAGACGCGCGCGCCCCGACAAGCTGGCAGACCTTGTCGCCGGTCATCTGGGTGTCGAGGTTGAACAGAAACAAGAGCTTCTGGAAACCTTCACCGTGTCCGAGCGGCTTGAGAAGGTCTTTGGCCTGATGCAGGGCGAAATGTCCGTGCTGCGGGTCGAGAAAAAGATCAAAACCCGCGTGAAATCGCAGATGGAGCGCACCCCAGCGCGAGTATTATCTGAATGAGCAGATGAAGGCCATTCAGAAGGAACTTGGCGACGGCGAGGAAGGCCAGAACGAACTGGCCGAGCTGGAAGAAAAGATCGAGGAAACAAAGCTTTCCAAGGAAGCCCGCGAAAAGGCGGATGCCGAGCTGAAGAAGCTGCGCAACATGTCGCCCATGTCCGCCGAAGCCACGGTTGTACGCAACTATCTGGATTGGATGCTGGGTCTGCCTTGGGGCAAGAAAAGCCGCGTGAAAAAAGACCTGAACAATGCCCAGAAAGTGCTCGACGCTGATCACTATGGGCTTGAGAAGGTCAAGGAACGTATCGTTGAATATCTTGCTGTTCAGCAGCGCTCGAAGAAGCTGAAAGGCCCGATCATGTGCCTTGTTGGCCCTCCGGGTGTGGGTAAAACCAGCTTGGGCAAGTCGGTCGCCAAGGCCACGGGGCGCGAGTTCATTCGTATCTCGCTGGGTGGGGTGCGTGACGAAAGCGAAATTCGCGGTCACCGCCGGACTTACATTGGCTCGATGCCCGGTAAGATCATCCAGGCGCTGAAGAAGGCAAAAACCACGAACCCGCTGATCTTGCTCGATGAAATCGACAAGATGGGGCAGGATTTCCGTGGCGATCCGGCATCTGCAATGCTGGAAGTTCTGGACCCTGAACAGAACTCGACCTTCGTCGACCACTATCTTGAAGTGGAATACGACCTGTCGGACGTGATGTTCCTGACCACTGCGAACTCCTACAACATGCCGGGCCCGCTTCTGGACCGGATGGAGATCATTTCGCTGGCTGGTTACACCGAAGACGAAAAGCGCGAGATCGCCTCGCGTCACCTGCTGCCCCAGACCATCAAGGATCACGGGCTGAAGAAGGGTGAGTTTGCGGTGCCGGAAAGCACTTTGACCGACATCATCCGCTACTACACCCGTGAAGCAGGCGTGCGGAACCTGAAGCGTGAACTGGCAAAGCTTGCGCGGAAAGCCGTGACCAAGCTGGTGAAGAAAGAGGTCGAGACCGTCGAGGTCACGCCCGAGTTGCTGGACGACTATCTGGGCGTGCGCAAGCACCGCTTTGGTCTGGCTGAAGAGGCTGATCAGGTCGGCGTTGTCACGGGGCTGGCCTGGACCAGCGTTGGCGGCGATCTGCTGTCGATCGAGCGCTGCGCCTGCCGGGTAAAGGTCGGATGAAGACCACCGGGAAACTGGGCGACGTGATGAAGGAATCGATTGATGCGGCCAGCTCCTATGTCCGCTCGATTGCGCCGGAGATCGGAGTAAAACCGCCCCAGTTCGAAAAATGGGACATCCACGTGCACGTGCCGGAAGGTGCGACGCCCAAGGATGGTCCGTCGGCCGGTCTGGCCATGGTGACCTCGATCGTGTCTGTCCTGACGGGCATTCCGGTGAAGAAAGACATCGCCATGACAGGTGAGGTCACACTGCGCGGCAATGCGCTGGCCATCGGCGGCTTGAAAGAAAAGCTGCTGGCCGCGCTGCGCGGGGGCATCAAGACCGTGCTGATCCCGGCAGAGAACGAAAAGGATCTGCGCGAGATCCCGGACAACGTGAAAGAGGGGCTGACCATCATCCCCGTCAGCCATGTGTCCGAGGTTCTGAAACACGCTTTGGTGCGCAAACCTGAAGCCGTCGAATGGGACGAAGCCGCAGAAGAGGCCGCCGCCAAGGCACTGGCCAAGGACGCGGGCGGATCGGGTGCCGTGGCACACTGATCCAGATCGGATCGGCAAAATCATGGGGCGCGGCAGTCATCTGTCGCGCCCTTTTTCTGTCAGCGGTTAATTGGCTTCATTCTGCCTCTTGCACCCTCCGCACGGCGGCGCTAAATAGCGTCCAGTCGGGTGATTAGCTCAGTTGGTAGAGCGCTTCGTTTACACCGAAGATGTCGGGAGTTCGAGTCTCTCATCACCCACCAATCTCCTTTGATTACAAAGCATTGGCCCTCTTTAGGGAGTGTTCCCCGTACGCATGCTCCGTTGCTTGAGATAGGCTTTCAGGCGCTGCTTGTATCGCGTCGAATTTCGTCCGATCAATCCGTGCACACCCCGGATCGCACCTGCCGAGAGATCATCTTCGATAAAGGTCTGGACAATATCGTGGATGACGCCAGTGCCTTCCATATGCTTTAGCGCCGTGTGTCCGCCGAAGGGAAGGGCGACGGGCTGAAGGTCAGGATGCAGGGCGCGGATATGGTCTGCGTGCAGGCGATCTTGTGGCGCTTGCCGTGGGTCATAGGCAATGATGCCCTGAAGCCGGTGCCCGTCGTTTAAGGGCTCAAGCTGATCCAAGGCGGGATCCAGACTGGCCGCTTCGTCCCGATAGGCCATTTCATATGGCGCTTTCGCAGGCATGATTGAATATTGCGGGGACAGCAGCAGAACCCGGCGCAGGCGAAGGGCATTGGCAAACAGCAACGCCCCGTATCCCCCCATCGAGAACCCGACCGAGCAGCTTTCCTTGCCCTGACACAGTTCTGTCAGAAAACCGCGCAACCGGTCGGTGTCTTGATTCAGAAACCAGTCATTTTGGGCCGTCTGAATGTAGATATGCCCATAGCCGTGGTTCAGGGCGGTCTTTGACGGAGTGTGGTCGGGGAACGAGTTCCTTTCGCGCCGCCAATGGTCAAACGAGACGAACAGTTTGGGCCGCTCGACCGAGCTTCCGATGACCCGAAGCGCTGCACCGTCAAAAAGTAGTTCGCTCAAATCGGGCCCCATTATACTCAGTCGCTATAGGTCTTTAAAACGCGCGTTGCGTCATTTGGGACAATCTAGGGCGCAGCGGGTCCCCGGTTCAAGTCCAAGCGCGTGGGAAACATAGGGCAATTGTATTCAGCGGTTCGGCGAATTCTGCTTTCCCCTGCGCAGGTTTTCCGTTTCACTTCCTCAGTCACGCAATAGGAGGGACGCATGTCAGATCACGGCTATGCAGCGGTCGGTTGAACCTGCCATTTGTTGGAATCGCAACCTTTGGCAAGAAGCCTATGTCGAAAACTGGGATCAGATTGACGCCGATGTGGCCGTCTTGGGCGCCCCCGTTTGATTTCGGCTGTCAGTACCGGTCCGGTGCACGGTTCGGCCCGCGCGCAGTGCGCGAAGCCTCGACCCTGTTCAGCTTCGGTCATGCGGGGGCCTATGATCACGAAGATGACGCGACCTATTTGGGTGGCGACGTGCGGATCGTGGATCTGGGGGACGCGGATATCGTTCACACCATGACCGACAAGAGCCACGCCAATATCGAATATGGCGTGAAGAAAATTCTGGATGCAGGGGCGCTGCCCGTGACCATCGGAGGCGATCACTCGATCAACATCCCATGCATTCGCGCTTTTGAAGAAGACTGTGCCGAAAATGGCCCCATCCATGTAGTCCAAATCGACGCTCATCTGGATTTTGTGGACGAGCGCCACGGCGTGACCGAAGGCCACGGCAACCCGATGCGCCGCGCGATCGAGAAGGATTATGTCTCGGGCATGACGCAGCTGGGGATTCGCAACGTCTCGTCCACGGCAAAGGAAGGCTATGACGATGCGCGGGCGCGGGGCTCGGACATTCTGTCGGTGCGTCAGGTGCGCAAGCTGGGGACGGACGGTGTGTTGGAGCGCATCCCTGAAGGGGCGCGCTACTATGTGACCATTGATATTGACGCGTTCTGCCCGTCTATCGCGCCGGGGACAGGCACGCCCAGCCATGGGGGCTTTGCCTATTACGATGTGCTTGAGATCCTACAGGGGCTCAGCAAACGCGGGGACGTGGTCGGCATTGATCTGGTCGAGGTTGCCCCAGCCTATGACCCTTCTGAGAGCACACAGATTCTGGCAGCACAGCTTTTGCTGAATTTCCTGGGCTTCATCTTTCACAACAAGAAAGCCGGATAAGGTCTTATCCCCCGCCGGCCGAAAACCGGTGGGGGGACATGCCAAACGTCTCGCGGAACCGTTTCGAGAAATAGGCCGCAGAATCATAGCCGCATGCGATGGCCACATCGACGACTGCCATGTCGGTCTCCGCCAGCAGGATGCGGGGCGCGTTGCAGGCGCAGATCCTGCAGGTATTTCTTCGGCGTCGTGTTCAGATGATGGCGGAACAGCCGCTCCATCTGGCGGCGCGAAATACCCAGTTCCTCGGTGACAATGTCCAGATTGACGCTGTCTTCGAGGTTCTCTTCAAAATAGCTCAAGACCCGCACCAGCTTGTCGTTGCGCACGCCAATGGTTGCCGAGGTCGAGCTTTGCTGGCGGTCGGTCTCGGACCGCTGGACGGTGTGCAGACACATGTTCAGAACCGCCTGCGCCAGAACGGGCCCATGCGTGTCATAGATCAGTCGTAAGAACAGGTCCGTTGCCGCCGCACCACCACCGCAAGTCAGTACGCGGTTGTCGATGGTGTAAAGCTGCTCGACCGGATCAAGGTCTGGGAAATGTTCGCGAAAGGGGGCGATGTTTTCCCAATGCAGGGTGAACTTATGTCCGCCCAGAATGCCAGCCTTCGCCAGCGTATAGGCTCCGGTACAAAGCGAGCCCACCGTGCGCCCCAGTCGCCATTGCAGCCGCACCCAGTCCGAGACCTTCGTCGACACGGATTTTTCGGGCTGCACGCCTGAGCACACGAAAATGCGGCTGTTGGCAGGCGTCTCGCCGATGGGGCGGTCAATGCCGATCTCGATCCCGTTCGAACAGCGCACATTTTGGCCGTCTGCCGACATGGTGGTCCAACGATAAAGGATGTGCCCCGTCAACTGGTTGGCAATGCGCAAAGGTTCGATGGCCGAGGTGAAGGCCAGCATCGACAGGTTGTCTAAAAGCACGAACACAATGGTTTCGGGCTCGGTCGGGGGGGAGACAGCGACATGGGCAACGCCCTTGGGGACGACGGGTTCTTGCATGGCAAACCTGATAGCTAATGGAAGCAGTCTAGCGCGCTTTGCCATGCACACAAAGTAACTCAGCGTCCAGTTTTAATGCGTCCGCGTCAGAAATTGAAAAAAGTGGATTTCACCTCTTGCCAAGCCCCGGCGAATAGCGATATGTCGCGTCCCACGGCGGGTGATTAGCTCAGTTGGTAGAGCGCTTCGTTTACACCGAAGATGTCGGGAGTTCGAGTCTCTCATCACCCACCATTTACTCCCCTTCAGTATCGTGCATGATCCGTGCATGGGATCTTTCTATCCGGAAATCTTCGTTATTCGCCACGGGCAAACCGTGTGGAATGCGGCTGGGCGTCATCAGGGACGATTGGATTCGCCGCTGACCGCAAAAGGGCGGCGTCAGGCGATTGCGATGGCGGGCATGTTGCGGCGTGAGATCGGGGATAGGACGGAGGTGACGGTGTTTAGTTCGCCCCAGGGGCGGTCATTGAACACGGCGCGCATCGCGACCGCTTGGACCGGCGCCAGTATCGTACAGGACGCACGTCTTGCCGAGATTGCATTTGGCGCGTGGGAGGGGAAAACCATGGCCCAAGTTCGCGCCGGCTGGCCGACCTTGGCGACTCTTGCTGAACAGGACATGGTCAGTTGGCATTTCAACGCACCTGGCGGCGAGACATTGCTGGATCTCGAAGCGCGTACGGAAAGCTTTCTGCACACATTAGAGACGCCCGCAGTGATCTTCACCCATGGCATCCTGTCGCGTGTGTTGCGCGCCCGCTGGTTGGGGGTGGATGAAGATGGAATGATGGATTTGCCGGGCGGGCAGGGGATCATTTTCCACCTTCACCCCGACCGCGGACATCGCGTCATCGAAAAATAATTCGAAATCTGCAAAAGGCTGCTTGACGCCTCCGGCGGGTGGGCCTAGAACGCCCAAACAGTCGCAAGACTGGCAGTGAGCGGTTGTAGCTCAGTTGGTTAGAGTACCGGCCTGTCACGCCGGGGGTCGCGGGTTCGAGCCCCGTCAACCGCGCCACCACTGCCCGAAAGAAGCCCCGCCTTGGCGGGGTTTTTTCGTTTCAGGAGTGGCGAAACGCGTGCGCATCTTGCATTGAAATTTTTCCTCAGAAACAGCATTTTTCCCCATTGACCCCCCGCGGGCCTCGGGCTATTCCCACCGCTACGCGCGGTTGTAGCTCAGTTGGTTAGAGTACCGGCCTGTCACGCCGGGGGTCGCGGGTTCGAGCCCCGTCAACCGCGCCACTTCACCACATTTCGTCAAATGCTTGGGCCTGTTAAGGCGGGTGAACCCGTGTGGTGTAACCCTTTGGATCAGGAGACTCTCATGTCCTTCATCGATGAAATGCCATTCTCTTTGATCTTGATTGCCTGCCTGACATTGGGGTTGGCCCCCTTCGCGCCACCGCATGTCTGGGAGAAGCTGTTGATGCTGGTCTCTGGTGCGCTGGTGAAGCCTGTCGATATCTTCGACCTTCTTCTGCACGGGGTGCCGTGGATCTTGCTGATTCTGAAACTGGCGCGCCTGAAACAGGCATGAAAAAGCCCCGGAGCGCGGCTGCGTCCGGGGCATTGGTGGCGTTTGCGACTTAACTGGGTTTATGCCAGTTCCGCCAGAATCCGTGCCCAGCTGCGGATGCCTTTGTGGAAACTCTCTAGGTCATATTTCTCGTTCGGCGAGTGGATCTTGTCGTCATCATTGGCAAATCCCACCAGCATGCTTTCCATGCCGAGGATTGATTTGAAATAGCCTGCGATCGGGATAGATCCGCCCATGCCCGCAAAGACCGCGTCTCGATTCCATTCATCCGACAAGCCTTTCTGGGCCGCAGCGAACTCGGGGCGGGTGATGTCCATCACGGCCGCGGGCGAGCCTTCCAGATCGTTGTCCCAAATCACCTTCATATCTGGCTTCAGCTGCGCCTCGACATGCGCACGCACGCGGTTACGCAGCTTGTCGGGGTCCATATCGCCCACCAAGCGGCAGGTGATCTTGCAGTGCGCCTCGGACGGAATCACGGTTTTCGAGCCAACGCCGTTATAACCACCCCAGATCCCGTTCACCTCCAGCGTCGGGCGTGCCCATTGTTGTTCAAGGCAGGACCGATCCTTCTCGCCGTGGCTCTGCGTGTAGCCCGCATTGTCCAGATAGGCCTTCTGATCGAAGCCCGAATTCTCCCACGCGTCCAGCTGCTCGGCAGGGGTGTCATGGACGCCCTCATAGAAGCCTTCGACCGCGACCTTGCCGGTCTCGTCGTCATAGAAGCTGGCAATGATGCGGGACATTTCGCGCAGCGGGTTCAGGCCCGGTCCGCCATAGTGGCCCGAGTGCAGATCCAGCGACGGCCCGACCAGCGTGAACTCATCCTTCAGCATGCCGCGCAGCTGGCTGGCGATGGAGGCACGCCGGGGCTGACCATGGATGTGTCACAGATCAGCGCGATATCGGCGGTCAGTTCGTCGCGATTCTGTTCCATGAAAGGTACCAGCGAGGGCGAGCCTGATTCCTCTTCCCCCTCAAGGAAAATCGTCAGTTTCGCAGGTAGCGATCCATGCACCTCTTTCCAGGCGCGGCAGGCCTCGATGAAGGTCATCAACTGACCCTTGTCGTCCGATGCCCCACGGGCGCGGATGATCTTGCCGTTGGGGGTGTCTTCGACAAATGGCGCGAACGGGTCATGATCCCACTTGTCCAGCGGATCGACGGGCTGCACATCATAGTGGCCATAGAACAGCAGGTGGCGATCCCCATCGCCGCCATGTCCCACGACCATTGGATGGCCGGGGGTGTCGCATCTATCCGCCTGAAAACCAATCGTTTTCAGATCATTCGCCAGCCAATCCGCGGCGGTGATACAATGGTCTGCAAAGGCGGGATCGGTGGAAATCGACTGGATGCGCAGAAGCTCCATCAAACGGTCGAGAGCATCGGGAAGGTCCGCATCAATGCGGTCCAGAACTTGGTCAAGCGACATATCGTGTCTCCGGTAACGGGAAGTTTGCGCCGAGCCTATCACTGCCATTGCCACTGTCCAGATCCGATCCTGTCCAAAGGTCCTATGGACGAGTTGTCGCGCTCGTGATGAAAATGCTTCCGTTTGAGGTGGATCAATGTAAAACCGCGGTCAGTCCCGGAAAATGGGCAAGCGAACAGGCGCGACATACGTTTTTTTGAATGTGTTTTGCGGGGAAATCCCTGTATAAGCTGCGCAGGGAACTGGATGAAACGGCCCGGGAGGGTAAATTGGACTACGAAAACAAGCTGGACGAGGCGCTTTCGCGTCTGCATGAGGAAGGGCGCTACCGCACCTTCATCGAGATTGAGCGCCGCAAAGGGCAGTTCCCTCATGCGACTTGGACCAAGCCTGATGGCAGCGACATGCCGGTCACCGTATGGTGCGGCAACGACTATCTGGCATGGGCCAGCATCCAGTTGTTCTTGAAGCCATGCATGAAGCCATCGACGCCACCGGCGCCGGGTCGGGCGGCACACGCAACATTTCGGGCACCACGGTTTACCACAAACGGCTTGAGGCCGAGCTGGCAGACCTGCACCGCAAGGAAGCCGCGCTGGTCTTTACCTCGCTTACATCGCCAATGACGCGACCCTGTCGACGCTGCCGAAGCTGTTTCCCGGTCTGATCATCTATTCGGACGCGCTGAACCACGCCTCGATGATCGAAGGCGTGCGCCGCAATGGGGGTGCCAAGCGCATCTTTCGCCACAACGACGTGGCCCATCTGCGCGAGCTTCTGGAAGCCGATGATCCCGCCGCCCCGAAACTGATCGCCTTTGAAAGCGTCTATTCGATGGACGGCGATTTCGGCCCGATTGAAGAGATCTGCGATCTGGCAGACGAGTTCGGCGCGCTGACCTATATCGACGAAGTCCACGCTGTTGGCATGTACGGCCCGCGCGGGGCAGGGGTCACCGAGCGTGACAATCTGGCCCATCGGATCGACATCATCAACGGCACGTTGGCGAAAGCCTATGGCGTCATGGGCGGCTATATCGCGGCCTCGGCCAAGATGTGCGACGCGGTGCGTTCCTATGCGCCCGGCTTCATCTTCACGACCTCTCTGCCGCCCTCGGTGGCGGCTGCGGCTGCAGCATCGGTTAAGCATCTGAAGACCGACCAGTCGCTGCGTGACCAGCATCAAACCCAAGCCAAGATCCTGAAGACCCGCCTGAAAGGGATGGGCCTGCCGATCATCGATCACGGCTCGCACATCGTTCCCGTGATCGTTGGTGACCCGGTTCACACCAAGCAGCTGTCCGATATGTTGTTGGAAAACTTCGGTATTTACGTTCAGCCGATCAACTTCCCAACGGTCCCGCGCGGCACCGAGCGGCTGCGGTTTACGCCCTCGCCAGTGCACGGTCCGGACGAAATGGACAAGCTGGTGCGCGCCCTGGACAGCCTGTGGTCGCACTGTGAGCTAAATCGTGCCGAACTGTCGGCCTAAGCTGAAAGTTAATATACACAAATTTCCGTGATGTGTTACTTTCCCCACAGGGAAACGAAGGACCACGAATCGTTTCCTCGGGACAAGAGGCATCAGGAGCAGTTGTATGATCGGGCGTTGGAGCACGTCTCAGGTCGAGGATGAAGAACAACCTACGGGGTTCGATTCCTACGATGTCCTGTTGGGCGATGTGATGCGCGGAGAACGTGCAACGCTTGGCAAGTCTCTTTTGGATGTTCAGCGCGAGCTAAAGATCAAAGCCTCTTACATCGCAGCCATCGAAAACGCAGACCCCTCGGCCTTTGCGGCGCAAGGGTTTATTGCTGGCTATGTTCGGTCCTACGCGCGCTACTTGGGTCTTGATCCCGAATGGGCTTTTTCGACCTTCTGCGCGGAAGCCGGGTTCGAAGTCGATCGCGGCCTGTCCAATGGGCTGGTCAGCGAGAAAAAGACGCGACGCGCCTCGGAACATCGCGGAGACCCCCTGTCCAATCCGAATGCTACCTGGGTTCCCCAGAAGGAAAGCATTTTTGCCGGGATCGAGCCGGGCGCAATCGGATCGATTTCGATGCTGCTTTTGCTGATTGGCGGGCTTGGCTATGGCGGCTGGGCCATGCTGAAAGAAGTTCAGCGGGTTGATTTCGCACCCATCGAACAGACGCCGGGTGTGTTGTCTGAACTGCCCGAGCTGGAAAATGCACCTCTTGCTGAAGGTGAAAACACACAAGTCGCAGCCGCTGGCCTGACCGCGCCGCCGACAGTCGAGGCTTTGGACCGCCTCTATCGCCCTCAGGCGCTGGACGTACCGGTTCTGACCCATCGCGACGCACCGATCTCGACGCTGAATCCGAATTCAGTTGGCGTTCTAGCAGGGCTTCAAACGCCTAAGCTTCCTGTCATCGAAGAAAGCTTCCCGGAAAGCGACACGCGCCTTGCCAGCGCAGCGCCGGCCGCAGGCAAAGTACAGGTGCTTGGGGCAGATGCCGCAGATGTGGCTGTGTTTGCCGTCCGCCCGTCATGGATCCGTATCCAGACCGCTGATGGCAGCGTGATCTTCGAAAAGATCCTCGATGCGGGCGAAACCTATGTCCTGCCGAAGACCGAGCAGGCCCCGATCATGCGCTCGGGCAATGCAGGATCGGTCTATTTTGCGGTGAACGGCTCCGCCTACGGTCCCGCCGGTGAAGGGGCGACGGTTGTCAAAAACATCGCCCTGTCGCAGGATGCGGTGCGTGAAAACTTCGCGCTGGCCGATCTTGAGGGCGACGCCGATCTGGCAACCGTCGTGGCCGAGCTGCAAGCCGCCGAATAATCACATCGTGAGCAATCAGTTCCCGTGCGTACCTTGTCGCAGGTGCGAACGCGGGTTATCTCTTCGGTCAAGAGAAGCCAGCTGGAATTCTACACATGTCTCACAATCCCATTCGTCCGTGGCGTGATATCGAACGCCGGAAATCCCGGCAGATCATGGTGGGCAATGTGCCTGTTGGTGGCGGCGCACCGATCGCGGTGCAGACCATGACCAATACGGACAGTTCAGACGTGAAGGCCACGCTGGGCCAGGTGCTTGCGGCGGCAGAAGCAGGCGCTGACATCGTACGGATATCCTGCCCGGATGTGGGGTCCACCACCGCGTTGAAAGAGATCGTGGCCGAAAGCCCCGGTCCCCATCGTGGCCGACATCCACTTCCACTATAAACGCGCCATCGAAGCCGCTGAAGCAGGCGCCGCCTGCCTGCGGATCAACCCCGGGCAACATCGGCGATGCTGGCCGCGTGCGCGAGGTGATCAAAGCGGCCAAGGACCACGGCTGCTCGATCCGGATCGGCGTGAACGCGGGCTCGCTTGAGAAGCATCTGCTTGAAAAATATGGCGAACCTTGCCCGGAAGCGATGGTGGAGTCGGGGCTCGAGCATATCCGCATTCTGGAAGACAACGATTTCCACGAATACAAGATCAGCGTTAAGGCGTCTGACGTGTTCCTGTCTGCCGCGGCCTATCACGGTATTGCCGAGGCTACGGACGCCCCCATCCATCTGGGGATCACCGAAGCGGGCGGATTCGTCTCTGGCACGATCAAATCCGCCATTGGTCTGGGGAACCTGCTGTGGGCCGGCATTGGCGACACGATCCGGGTCAGTCTGTCGGCCGATCCCGTGGAAGAAGTTAAAGTCGGCTTTGAGATCCTGAAATCCCTCGGCCTGCGCCATCGCGGCGTGAACATCATCTCGTGCCCCCTCCTGCGCGCGTCAGGGCTTTGACGTGATCAATACGGTCGCCACGCTGGAAGAACGGCTTGCCCATATCCACACACCGATGAGCCTGTCGATCATCGGCTGTGTTGTAAACGGCCCCGGTGAGGCGCTGATGACCGATGTGGGCTTTACCGGCGGCGGGGCTGGATCGGGTATGGTCTATGTCGCTGGGAAACAGGATCATAAGCTCGACAACGACAAGATGGTCGATCACATCGTGGAGTTGGTTGAAAAACGCGCCTCTGAAATCGAGGCAGAAGCGGCGGAATAGGGGGCGTTGCCCCCTCGAGCCAGCTCAGGCTCCGCCCGTTCTCAGGCGAAACTGTCTCCCAGACAGTTTCCGGGAAGCCCTCGAACCCCCAGGATATTTGGTGCAAGAAAATAAGTGTTTATTAACCTTGTCTTGCAAGAGTGGGGGCGCGGAACAGGCGGGGACGCCGATGGCCGTGCAAGGAAATGAGAAATTCATTTTCAGAGGGGGGCGGTTGGGGCCCCCTTTTTTCATTTTCTTGCTCAAAAATATCCCGGGGGGCATGAGTTTCCGCAGGAAAGTCATGCGGGGCAGCGCCCAACCGGCGCAGCGGCCATCGCCTTGCTGGGCGCGAGGCATGGCCGAGCGCGCTTACTTGATTGGAATGATATCTCGTATGGGGAACCGCAGCCCATCCTCTGTGATCAACGTCAGGCGCGTGCCGTTCTGGACGATCAGATCACAGCGGTTGCTTCCCGTTACGAAAGTGGTGCAGGCAACCCCGTCCTCTTTCAGCTCGTAATGCCCTAGCCACGTGCCGCCTTCGCCGTAGGTGTAAGAATACTCTCCACTCGCCGCGTAGACGGACCGCCCATTGTCAAAGAAGATAAGGGTATTCCCGACCAGTTGATCGTGCAGTTCTGACGCCGTAAGGGGTTGATCACCGGTGCGTGTGTTCCAGTCTCTCGCACCAGCAATGGCTGGCAAGCTGCAGAGAATGACGGCAAAGGTGAGTTTACGCATAAGATGCTCCTGAAACATGTCAGGATAGTCTATCGCGCCGCGCCCTGACGCGCTGTCACGTTGCGGTGAAGGGTAGTGATCAGCCTTGGTTCAGTCGTGCACGCCGTCCACCGCGCCGTTTGGACAGACTGGATTTGCGCGCAGGCAGGTCTTCCATGATACGGGCACGCTCAGCGTCAGACATTCCAGACCAGCCGCCGATCTCCTCGATCGAGCGGTAGCAACCCGTGCAGATCCGGGCCTCGGGATGGACCACGCAGATCTTCACACAGGGGCTTGCGATCTCGTTTCGTTTCCAGACGTCGTCCGTCATCACAGATGCCTCAATCTATCCAACACACCTTGCAGGATATACCCGGCAGCGACGTGGTCGATGACCTCGGCGCGACGCTTTCGAGACGTATCCGCCTCGAGCAACGCGCGTTCGGCGGCCACGGTGGACAAGCGTTCGTCCCAAAAGCTAATCGGGAGGTCGGTCAGTTTCTCTAGGTTGCGGGCGAAGGCGCGGGTGGATTGGCAGCGCGGGCCTTCGGACCCGTCCATATTGCGGGGCAGGCCAAGCACCAGCCCCCCCAATTGCCGATCCTTGGCGATCTCAAGCAGGCGTTCGGCGTCCAGCGTGAACTTCTTGCGCTTGATGGTTTCCAGCGGTGTGGCCACCTGCCGGAAACTGTCCGAGACAGCGACGCCGATGGTCTTGGTCCCCAGATCCAGCCCGGCAAGGGCCGTCATCGGGGGCAGGGCTGCTGCGAACTCTTCAATGGTTTCACAGATCATTTGGCAATCCCTGCCTGTTGGGCAGCACGGTCCACGATGGTCAGAGCTTCGGGTTGGGTGGCGAAGACCGATTGTGCCTCGGTGTATATTTCCGTGGCTTGTTCCGTCTCGCCCACGACGCTGAGCGCATGATCAAGCGGGCCCATTCCGCAGGCGTGCCGCCATAGGCTGCCAGCCGGTCGGAGAGGCGTGTGATCATGCCTTGGATCATCTCGGCCCGGTCTTCTTCGGACATGTCTTCTGCCGCCGCGATGTCATCGGAACTGGGGCCGCTGAGGTCGGTTTCAGGCACGGCGGGCGGGATGTAGTCTTCGCCAGCAAGGGCGGCGAGATCGCCGATCTGATCACGGATGGCGGGCCACCACTCTGCATCTGTTGGACCTTCTTCCAGCAGACGGCGCCACATACGGAACGCCAAATCTGGGCGACCGTTCTGAGCGAACATCAATCCGGTGTAGAAGCGGGCGAAGGCGTGGGCCGGATCGCGTTCAAGTGCGGCACGCAACATGGCCTCGGCATCGGGCGAGACGAAGCCGCCAGCGGCATTGATCATCAGCTCGGCTTGGCGTGCGTAGTCATCAGGCGTTGCAGTATCGCCTTTGATCTCAAGCAGTTGTCCCATCGCTTCGCGGGCCGCGACCATGTTGCCAAGCGCCGCTTCGTGGGGTGGACAGAAGGTCCAGCCGCGCGGGTCATTAGGCGTCCGGCGACGGCTTTGCGCAACCCGTCGACCAGCTCAAGATAATCTGCAGGCGCATCGATCGGAGGGCTCCCCAGACTGGCATCTGCGCTTCGGCTTGCTCTTGCGAGGGGCGGTTTTGGCGCACTTCCTCACTGATCGCGATACGCTTCGAGCGTCCGTAATCCGGGGCGCCAGGCACGCCGATGGTCCAATAAAGTCCAAAGCTGCCGGCCGCCAAGATAATGGCGATAAGGCCCCAAGGTGACGCGGGGTCAGACCTTGGGGGCGTGTCCTGAGCAGCCTTACGGGCTTTCGCGGCTTTGTCCGCGTCCAGCAGGCGGCGCGAGATTTCAACACGCGCGCGAGCTGCATCTTCTTTTGACACGGTGCCGCGGGAAACATCGCGATCAAGTTCAGACAGTTGGTCGCGATAGACCTTCATGTCCGATGTCATCTTCTCGCTCTCTTCGGTTGCTTCCTCGGGGGACACCGCCAGCATCCGCCGCGCCAGGACAAGGATGGTCGCCAAAGTGGCTGCGCCAATGATGGCCCAGAATGCCAAGTTATCCATGTATCCTCCGCGCGGTTTTGCAATCAGTTGCTCACCCCATGTAATGCGCCACGGGCCGTCGCAAAACCCAGATCAGGGGCTGCGACAATCGGCATGCCGGAAAAGTGACGTGATTTGTGGATTATGTCGTCTTTTTCCGATCAAATGACGCTGATCTTGAATGGTGTTATGTCGCTTCGACGTAAAACCGACAAGAAACGAAGGCCCAACAGGGGAATCGCATGCGACGTTATTCAGCATTTGCCATCGCGCGGGAGGCCGCGCGCTATCACACCGGATGGGAGCGGGCGTGGAAATCGCCCAAACCCAAGAAGAAATACGATGTGGTGATCGTAGGGGCTGGGGGCCACGGGTTGGCCACGGCATTTTATCTGGGCAAGAATTTCGGGATCACCAATGTGGCGATCATCGAAAAAGGCTGGCTGGGCGGCGGTAACACCGGCCGGAACACCACCATCATCCGCTCGAACTATCTGCAAGATCCCTCGGCGGCGATCTATGAAAAGGCACGTTCTCTGTACGAGACGATGTCGCAGGATCTGAACTATAACGTCATGTTCTCGCCGCGCGGCGTCATGATGCTGGCCCAGACCGAGCACGAGGTGCGCGGATACGAGCGCACGGCGCATGCCAACGCGCTGCAAGGCGTGAAGACCGAGTTCATTTCGCCCCAGCGCGTGAAAGAACTGGTGCCGATCATGAACATCAACGGCCCGCGCTATCCCGTTCTGGGCGCGCTGTGGCAGGAACGTGCAGGGACCGCGCGTCACGATGCGGTCGCATGGGGCTATGCCCGTGCCTGTTCCGACATGGGCATGGATATCATCCAGAAATGCGAAGTCACCGGCGTGCGTCAGGCAAACGGCGTCGTTACCGGTGTCGACACCACGCATGGTCAGATCGATTGCGATAAGCTGGCGATGGTTGTCGCGGGCAATGCGGGTCACTTGGCCGATATGGCAGGCTTCCGTCTGCCGATGGAAAGTGTCGCGCTGCAAGCTCTGGTATCCGAGCCGATCAAACCCTGTATCGACGTGGTGGTCATGGCCAACACCGTGCACGGCTATATGTCCCAGTCCGACAAGGGCGAGTTGGTCATTGGCGGCGGCACCGACGGGTTTAACAACTACACCCAGCGCGGCTCGTTCCACCACGTGGAAGAAACCGTGCGCGCACTGGTCGAGACCTTCCCGATCATCTCGCGCCTGAAAATGCTGCGCCAGTGGGGCGGCATCGTGGATGTGACCGGCGACCGCTCGCCGATCATCGGCAAGACGCCTTTGGGCAACTGCTTCATCAACTGCGGCTGGGGCACCGGCGGCTTTAAATCGATCCCCGGATCTGGCTGGGCCATGGCCGAGACCGTCGCAAAGGGCGAACCCGGATCGCTGGCAGGCGAGTTCGGGCTGGACCGCTTCACCGAAGGACGCTTCATCGATGAAAGCGTGGCTGCGGGGGTGGCGCACTGATGGCTTGGACCAAAATTCTTCCCAAGAATTTTGCACGGAGTTTTGGGAAAACTCCGGCAACGAACGCGAAGGGAGCGACAACATGCTGATCCTTGAATGCCCATACTGCGGCGTGATGGCCGATGAAACGGACCTGCATGGCGGCGGCGAAGCGCATCTGAAGCGTTTTGGCCCCGGCTCGTCCGATGATGAGTTCGAGACCTATCTGTTCCACCGCAAGAACCCGAAAGGCGTTCATTTTGAGCGCTGGCGGCATGTCTCGGGCTGCGGCAAGTGGTTCCACGCGGCGCGCAACACCATGACGCTTGAGGTTTACGGCACCTATCCGGCCCAGACCTATGAGCCGCCGAAAGATCTGGTCGCCAAGATCAAAAAGAAACATCCTGAGTGGGGGGGCTACGAATGAGCACCCGTCTGGCAAATGGCGGTCGTCTGATCGACCGTTCGAAACCGAAAAACTTCACCTTCAATGGCAAACGCATGAAGGGCTACGAGGGCGACACGCTGGCCGCAGCACTTCTGGGCGAAGACCAGATGCTGATGGGCCGGTCGTTCAAATACCACCGTCCGCGCGGCGTTGTGGCCTCTGGCGCGGAAGAGCCGAATGCTCTGGTCAATCTGGGGCAGGGCGAGCGCTTTGAACCCAACCAGCGCGTCACCACGACCGAGCTGTTTGACGGTCTGACCTGCACCTCGCAGAACCATTGGCCGAGCCTTGAGTTTGACGTGGGCGTGGTGAACAACTATGCCGCGCGCTTCCTGCCGGCGGGCTTCTATTACAAGACCTTCATGGCTCCTGCGGCCGCGTGGAAGCACGTGTTTGAACCGATCATCCGTAAATCGGCAGGTCTGGGCCAAGTCCCGACCGAAGCCGACGCGGACCGCTACGAGCACTATTACTACCACACGGACGTCGTGATCATTGGCGGCGGCGTGGCTGGTCTGGCGGCTGCTCTGGCTGCTGGCCGTTCGGGCGCGAAAGTGCTGCTGATGGAGCAAACCCATCACTGGGGTGGTCGTGCTGCCGTAGATGGCGGCGAGATCGACGGTCAGTCGGTTGACGACTGGATCGACGCCACCGTGGCCGAGCTGGAAGGCATGGAGAACGTTACCATGCGCACCCGCATGATGGCCTCGGGCGTCTATGACCACGGCTATGTGCTGGGTTATGAACGAGTGGCAGATCACACCCCGGGCGACGGGCGTCCGCGTCATCGTCTGTGGCGCATCCGCACCCAGCAGATCGTGACCGCAACTGGCGCCATCGAGCGTCCGCTGTCCTTCGCGGGTAACGACATTCCCGGCGTCATGCTGGCCTCGGCTGTGCGCGACTATGCTGTGAACTGGGGCGTGTCCATCGGCGACCGCACCGTGGTTGTGACCAACAACGATGACGGCTATCGCACCGCGCTGACGCTGAAAGAGGCCGGCTGGTAGTTCCGGTTGTTCTGGATGCGCGCAGCGAAGCGACTGGTCCGTTGGCAGAAGCCGCCCGCGCCGCAGGTATCCGGGTTGAACCGGGCCGCGCCATCGCCAAAGTACATGGTGGCAAGCGTGTGACCGGCGTGTCGATCTGTCTTCAGGCGGGGCGAGGGCTCGGCTTTGGAAGAGATCAAATGCGACGCAGTTGCCATGTCCGGCGGCTGGTCCCCGGTCGTCCACATGTGGTCGCATTGCGGCGGCAAACTGATCTGGGACGAGGCACAGGCCCACTTCCGCCCCGATCCCAACCGCGCACCGACCAGCCATGACGCGCAGCGTTTGTTGTGACCGCAGGCACGGCCTCGGGCGCGATGTCGCTGGCCGAGACGCTGGAAGACGCTTACGCGGCAGGTAAGGCTGCGGGCAAAGCGGCCGGTGGCAAAGCCATCCGTAAAGCCGGTCCGAAAGCTGACGCCGAAGAGGCACAGCCGATGGCACCTGTCTGGATCATGCCGCAGGGCGCAGGTCCGCAGAAGCGCATGAAGATGTGGCTGGATTATCAGAACGACGTGAAAGTTTCCGACGTTCAACTGGCTGCACGTGAGGGCTATGAAAGCGTCGAACACACCAAGCGTTACACCACGCTGGGTATGGCGACCGACCAAGGGAAGCTCTCGAATATCAACGGCTTGGCGGTGCTTTCTGATGCTCTGGGTCAAGAGATCCCGACCACCGGCACCACCACCTTCCGCCCGCCTTACACGCCGATCAGCTTCGGTGCGATTGCAGGCGAAGCGCGCCACGAAATCTTCCAGCCGATCCGTCGCACACCGATGCATCAGTGGCACGAAGATGCGGGTGCCTACATGGAGCCCGTCGGTCACTGGCGTCGTCCTTACTGCTACGCGAAACCAGGCGAGACCAACGAACAGGCTGTGAACCGCGAGGTGCTGAACACCCGCGAGAACCTTGGCCTGTTGGATGCGTCCACGCTGGGCAAGCTGATCGTGAAAGGCCCCGACGCGGGCAAGTTCATGGACATGATGTACACAAACATGATGTCGAACTTGGCTGTCGGCAAATGCCGCTATGGTCTGATGTGCTCGGAAAACGGGTTCCTGTCGGACGATGGTGTTGTGGCCCGCATCGACGAGGACACGTGGCTGTGCCACACCACCTCGGGTGGTGCTGACCGCATCCACGCGTGGATGGAAGAATGGCTGCAGACCGAATGGTGGGACTGGAAAGTCTATGTCGCCAACGTGACCGAGCAGCTGGCTCAGGTGGCCGTGGTTGGACCCAACGCCCGTAAGGTGCTTGAAAAGCTCAATGCACAAGCCGGTGGTGGTATGGATCTGTCGGCCGAAGCACTGCCCTTCATGCAGTGGGCTGACGGCAAGATCGGCGCGTTCGACGCGCGTGCCTACCGCATCTCGTTCTCGGGCGAGCTGTCCTACGAAATCGCCGTTCCGGCGTCGCAGGGCCGTGCCTTCTGGGATGCGTTGCTGGAGGCCGGTGAAGAGTTCGGCGTAATGCCGTATGGCACCGAGTGTCTGCACATCATGCGGGCCGAGAAGGGCTTTATCATGATCGGCGACGAGACCGACGGCACCGTAATCCCGCAGGATCTGGGGTTGAACTGGGCGATTTCCAAGAAAAAGGAAGACTTCCTTGGTAAGCGTGCTCAGCAACGCTCGCACATGACCGATCCCGAGCGCTGGAAACTGGTGGGTCTGGAAACGCTCGACGGGTCTGTCCTGCCGGACGGCGCCTATGCAGTGGGCGAGGGTAACAATGTCCACGGCCAGCGCAACATGATCGGGCGCGTGACCTCGACCTATTATTCGCCGACGCTGAAAAAAGGCATCGCGATGGGTCTGGTTTTGCACGGTCCCGACCGTATGGGCGAAGTCATCAGCTTCCCCACGGTGGATGGCTCGAACACGGTGATCAAGGCGCGGATCTGTGATCCGGTCTTCTATGACAAGGACGGGGAGAAGCAGAATGTCTAACGCTGTTTCCGCACTTCAAGGCGCGTCGTTTGACGGCTATTGCAAAGTCGAAGAGGCTGGCCTGACCGGCATGATCACCCTGCGTGGGGATCTGGCTTCGAAAGGTGTTGCCAAGGCGGTGAAAGCCGTCACGGGTGCTGCCATGCCGGGGCAGGGCGAGGTTACGGAAGGTGCCAAAGGCCGTGTTGGCTGGATGTCACCGGATGAGCTTTTGCTGATCGTCGATCACGCCGAAGCTGCCGCCATTGTCGAGGCTGCAACCAAGTCTCTGGGCGACGAGCATTCGCTGGTCGTCAACGTCTCGGACGCGCGCGCTGTGTACCGTGTGAAGGGGGCTTCATGTCGCGAAGTGATCGCCAAGCTGACGCCTGCCGACACCTCGGTCATGCAGCCTGGCATGCTGCGCCGCACCCGTATCGCGCAGATCCCCGCCGCTTTCTATCTGGAAGATGACGAGACCGCGGTCTTGGTGTGCTTCCGGTCGGTTGCACAATATGCGTTCGACATTCTGAAAGACGCGGCCCAACCGGGTGGCGAGGTATTCTAAAATCTGAATATCGCCCTCGTTTTAGGGTTGAAAACACGCCTCAATCAATTTAGCACACTGTTAGGTTGATTGAGGCTTTTTTTGTGAAATTACTTATTCATACGCTGTTTGCGTCCTTGCTTTTAACGACATTTTCGGCAGCAGAATCATACGATTGCAAGTTTAAAGTGCGCGCCAATGACCGGAAGTGGATTCCGACGTCTCTTTCTATAGACGTAGATCGAAATGACCGCGTGTGGGTGTTGGGCAATGTCATCAAAACTGATGCTGGGCGCGCCATCGAAGGCCGCGAAACTGACATCATAAGAACGCGTGACGTTTTCGAGGTTGAGACGGCGAATGAAAACATGCCAGTCGATTCCCCGCAGACCAATTGCCGCCGATGCGCGGCGCGTTCGCTATACCGTTTCCATCGACCCCAAAAATCTAACCGCCAATCTCAGAGTGGTAACTATAGTGCCGCATTTCGAAGTGTTCCGTCGCGTCGCTGGGACCTGCAAAATTCGGTGAAATGCAAAGAGTGTTTCGCCATCACCTTCCTCACCCTTTCTGAATACGGAGTTTACAATGAATAAAATCTTCGCTGCTGTTCTTGCGATGAGCACATTTGTTCCGATGGCTGCACAGGCCGAAGTTTATGTATGTGAGCTTGCTCCGTCTGGAGCGAGTGATGGGGGCTGGATCCCGCCCCAGACCGTCGTCGAGTTTGATGCCAATTCCGGCAAAGCCACCGTTTTTGATGGGTTGATCAAGGACGTCTACGAAAAGCCGATTGCAGCGAAAATCTCTGTCAACAACAACAAGCGCTACACGTTTACATGGAATGTGCGAAACGTGGAGGCCACGTCGACTGAAAGTAAGCGGTTGCTTGTGAAGAATATGGCGTACCGGCTCACCATCACCAAAGGGTCGCTGCAAGCCACGGAAACCATGAAGCCCGTTGCTATGCCAATACCTTCCGTGCCAAAGGCAAATGCGTCCAGAAGAAGTGAGCATTGGGTCAAGGGATGGGTAAAAGCGGCTGAAAAAACGCCGTCAACCCTTGACCATGCTACCTTTGCTGCCCCATCTAAGGGCAACGGAAACACGCATTGAACAGGGGGCCCAAAATGGCTTTTGAACTTCCCGATCTTCCTTACGCACACGACGCACTGGCCGAGTTCGGCATGTCGGCTGAAACCATGGAGTTTCACCACGACCTGCACCACAAGGCCTATGTCGACAACGGCAACAAGCTGATTGCTGGCACCGAGTGGGAGGGTAAGACCCTCGAAGAGATCATCGTTGGTACCTATGACGACAAAGCTGTCGCGCAGAATGGTATCTTCAACAACATCTCGCAGCTGTGGAACCACAACCAGTTCTGGGAAATGATGGGCCCGGGCAAGGTTGCCATGCCGGGTGAGCTGGAAAAAGCGATCACCGAAAGCTTCGGCTCGGTTGACGAATTCAAGTCGCAATTCTCGGCTGCTGGCGCTGGTCAGTTCGGCTCGGGTTGGGCGTGGCTGGTGAAGAATGCTGACGGTTCGCTGGCTGTGACCAAAACCGAAAACGGCGTGAACCCGCTGTGCTTCGGCCAGACCGCGCTTCTGGGCTGCGACGTGTGGGAGCATTCGTACTATATCGACTTCCGCAACAAGCGCCCGGCCTACCTGTCGAACTTCCTCGACAACCTGGTCAACTGGGAAAACGTGGCCTCGCGCCTGTAACCCATGCGGGCGTGATGCCCGAGATCACGAGATAAGATGCGGCTGCCCCTTGGGTGGCCGCTTTTTTTGTGCCAAGTCTTCCGGGAAGGGCAGGAGGGCCGCATGAGCGATACAACCAAGGGCGTCATCGCCATCATCGTGGCCTGCACGGTCTGGGGCCTGTCTCCGCTGTATTATTACATGCTGGCCCATGTCCCGCCGCTTGAGCTGCTCAGCCACCGTTCGCTGTGGTCGCTGGTGCTTTTGGGGCTCTATCTGACGCTGCAAGGCCGGTTGGGCGAGCTGCCTGCGCTGATGACCGGTCGCACCGCGCTTTTGGTGCTGCTGGCGGCGGTGATGATCTCGGTCAACTGGGGCGGGTTCATCCTGTCGGTACAGGTCGGCATGGTGGTCGAGGCCAGCCTTGGCTATTTCATCTTCCCGCTGATCATGGCGACGATCGGCATGCTGTTCTTTGCTGAAGGGTTGTCGGCCAGCAAGCTGACCGCGGTGCTTTTGGCCACGGTAGCAGTGCTGACACTAACGATTGGTCTGGGGGTTGCGCCTTGGCTTGCGCTGCTGCTTGGCGGCACATTTGCAGCCTATAGCGTGATCAAGAAACTGATCGCGGCAGGACCCGTGGTCACTGTCTTGACAGAGGTGCTGTTCCTCGCGCCGCTTGCGCTGATCTGGCTGTGGGGGACGCATACACAGGGCTGGCAGGGGATCGTGGGCCGCACCGGTGCGGTGTTTGGAACCGATCTTGTGACCAGCGCGATGCTGATTGGGTCAGGCCTTCTGACGGGCGGCCCGCTGATGCTGTTCAGCTACGCCTCGCGCCGTCTGACCCTGTCGACGGTTGGCGTCGTGCAATACCTGAACCCCAGCCTTCAGTTCCTCTGTGCCGTCGCCATTCTGGGCGAGACGATCACGATCTGGCACATGATCGCTTTCCCGATGATCTGGGCTGCTTTGGCGATCTATTCGGCGGGCGCGTATCGTCAGGACAGAGCGTCGCGCAAGGCCGCCACTGCCTGATCGACATCCTCCACGACGGTGACAAAGCCCTTCAGGCTGTCTTCGGCAAATCCTTGATCGATCACGTGATCCAAAAGCCCGATCAGCGGATCCCAGAATCCGTTCACGTTCAAAAGCAAGATGGGTTTTTTGTGCAGGCCTAGCTGGCGCCATGTCAGGATCTCGAAGAACTCGTCCAGCGACCCTGCGCCGCCGGGCAGCACAACCACGGCGTCCGAGTTCATGAACATGACCTTTTTGCGCTCGTGCATGTTCTCGGTCACGATGAAGCTGGTCAGGTCACGCTTGCCGACCTCCCAGTTCAAAAGATGCTCAGGGATGACGCCGAAAGTGTCGGCACCTGCAGTCTGCGCGGCCTTCGCCACTTCCCCCATCAGCCCCACATCTCCGGCGCCGTAAACCAGCCGCCAGCTGTTGTCTGCCAGAGCTTTGCCAAGGCCCTCTGCCGCGGCGCGATAGGCGGGGTCATTCCCCATGCGAGAACCGCAGTAAACGCAGATCGAGGCTGTATGTCGTGTCATCAGAAACTCCGGGTGCGAATATATCGTAATGATCTTTTGACCGGTGTTATCGGGATTGCTAGGGTCGGGCAAGACAACGCGACGCGAAGATCGCAACAGGGGATGTAAATGGCTGAAATGTCAGGCGGCGCTGCGGGCGTTGGCAAGATTTGGATTGGTGTCGGAGCTGCCGTCGTGGTCGCCGCACTGGGATATTGCAGCTTTGATCAACGTGCGCAGGCACCGGTGTCTGACCCGGCGGACGCGCCGCAGGTCACACAGGAAGAACCTGCGGTCGAACAACCAGTCGCACCAGCGGCGGAAAGCACGACTGCCGAGCCTGCCCCAGAACCCGCAGCGTCCCCCGATGCGCCCGCCTTTGATGTCGTGCGTGTTGATCCCGATGGACGCGCAGTGGTTGCAGGGCATGCAGAACCCGGCGCGACCGTGCAACTGTCTTTCAACGGTGTGCCGATCGAAACGCTCACCGCAGACGGTGCTGGAAACTTCGTCGCCTTACTGGACCTACAGGTCACCGAGCCCGGCCAGCTCAGCCTGCGGATGATGAACGATGCAGCGAGGTCGTCGCAGATGCAGACCCAGCGCAAACCGTTCTGATCGAACCGCGCGCACCTGCACCGACTGCCGTACCAGAGGCGCCAGAAGTCGCCGGCGCCGAAGACGCG
>LLEO01000014.1_pt1 | contig 37204 bp, 47 predicted proteins | sample 595861 | NCBI WGS metagenome assembly LLEO01 (sample SAMN02919315, study PRJNA255460) | bioreactor metagenome | biome: chemostat; feature: culture 2012_25.1; material: sediment; isolation source: day35 25degC chemostat 2012 inoculated with Wadden Sea sediment taken from... | place: Germany: Bremen ... | reverse complement strand
CCCCGGTGAACCCGGATTCTGACAGGGGGGGCGTGTCGCGGATGCGATCCGGGCCGAACACCTTCATCAGCCCCTTCGACACCGCGTAGCAGCCGCCATAGGCGCCCACATCCTCGCCCATCAGAAAGACACGGTCGTCGCGCGCCATGGCGTCCGAAATCGCAGTGCGGACGGCTTCGCGGTAGGTGGTTTCGACCAGAGCGCCAGAGGGCATCGTGACTTCTGGCGGAGGTGCCGAGGGCGCCATGACATCCTTGGTCAGCGTGTCGACAGGCTCCCACGTGCCGGCTTCGGCGAACGCGACGGCTTCGTCGATTTCCGCCGCCACCTCTGCTTCGATCGCGGCAATCTCATCTTCGTGGATCAATCCGTTGACCAAAAGCCACGTCTGGAAGCGGACGATGGGTCCTTTTGCGCGCCATGTTTCGACCTCGTCCTTGTCGCGGTACAGCTGGGCATCGAACATGGAATGCGGTCGGAAGCGATAGGTGCGGCATTCCAGAAAAACGGGCTGTCCGGTGCTTCGAATGTGGTCCAGCGCCTGCATCGCTGCGGCCTCGACCGCAACGACATCCATGCCGTCCACCACGCGTGCTTCGACGCCATAGGCGGCGGCCTTGGCGCTGATGTCGGTCTCAGATTCCGAACGCTCCAGCGCCGTGCCCATGGCGTAGCCGTTGTTTTCGCAGACGAACAGAACCGGAAGCTGCCACAGAGCGGCAAGGTTCAGAGACTCGTGGAACTCACCCTCGGCCACGGCGCCTTCGCCGAAGAAACAGGCCGTGACCGCGCGGTCACTCCGCATGTGGTCGGCCAGCGCCAAGCCCGCCGCCAAGGGAAGCCCGCCGCCCACGATGGCATTGCCGCCGTAGAAATTCGTTGCAGCATCAAAGAGGTGCATAGAGCCACCACGTCCGCCCGAGCAGCCTTCGGCCTTTCCATACATCTCGGCCAGAACCGACGACATCGAGACGCCCCGCATCAGCGCATGGCCGTGTTCGCGGTAGGTGGCCACGACGCGATCTTCGGCGGTCAGGCACGGGATGATCCCCGCCGCGATGGCCTCTTCCCCGTCATAGAGATGCAGGAAGCCGCGGATCTTTTCTTGCGTATACAGCTCTGCGCATTTGTCTTCGAACCGGCGGATGCGGATCATGTCCTGCAACAGCCGCCGCACATGGGTGTGGTCCAGTTTGGGTTTCTTGGCGGTCATTTCTCATCCACCTCCAATGTCGAGATATCGCCCTCGGGCAGGCCCAGCTCACGCGCCTTCAAAAGGCGACGCATGATCTTGCCTGACCGGGTTTTGGGCAGAGATTCACGGAATACGATTTCGCGCGGGGCGACGGCGGCCCCAAGGCGCTTGCGGGCAAGCCCACGAATGTCGCGTTCTAGTTCTTCGCTTGGGGTCTGGCCGGGGTTCAGGGTCACGTAGGCTTTGACGACTTCCCCGGCCGTCTCGTCCGGGATGCCAATCGCGGCGGCTTCGGCCACGCTGTCATGTTCGATCAAGGCGCTTTCGACCTCGAACGGGCCGATCAGGTGGCCCGAGGACTTGATCAGGTCATCAGCGCGCCCGACGAACCAGAAATACCCATCCGCATCGCGCATGGCGAGGTCGCCGGACAGATACCAGCCGTCTTGGAAGCATTTGTCGTACCGCGCCTGTTCGTGAAGATAGGTCCGCATCATCGAGGGCCATCCGGGCCGTAGGGCAAGCTCTCCGATCTCGCCGTCATTCATCTCGCGCAGGCCGCCATTGTCTTTCTCGACGATCCCCGCATGGATGCCGGGCATGGGTTTTCCCATCGAACCCGGCTTGATGTCTTGGGCGCGCGTGTTGGCGATCATGATGCCGCCGGTTTCGGTCTGCCACCAATTGTCGTGGAAGGGCAGGCCGAACACCTCGTGCGACCAGATCACGGCCTCGGGGTTCAGGGGTTCACCGACGCTGGCCAAGAACTGGAGCGCACTGAAGTCGAAACCTTCCGTGGCCTCTTTGCCCGCGCGCATCATCATCCGAATGGCTGTGGGGGCCGAGTACCAGATGGCGACACGTTCCTGTTCAAGGATCCCGTACCAGCGCTCGAGGTTGAACTCGGCCTCGTCAATGATCATCGTCACGCGGTTCACCAACGGGGAAATGATCCCATAGGTCGTCCCCGTCACCCATCCCGGATCGGCGGTGCACCAATAGGTCACCCCGGGTTGCAATTCCAGCGCATAGCGTCCGGACATCGCGTGATACAGAACCGCCTCGTGCACATGGACCGCGCCTTTTGGCTTTCCAGTCGTGCCTGAGGTGAAGTGGATCAGGGCGGGATCTTCGGGCTGTGTCCGGACCGCTTGGAAATCAGGCGACACATCGTCGAGCGCCGGATCCAGTGCCACGCATCCTTCAGGCGCGTCATCGCCGACAATCAGGACCAACTGCAAGGAGGGTATCTCGTCCCGCCAAGCTGCGACCTTACGTTTGTAAAGCGACTTTGTTGTGACCAGAACATTCGCGGCTCCGATCTCCATCCGCGTGCGAATGGGCTCGGGGCCGAAGGCGGCAAACAGCGGCGTAAACACCATTCCGGCCTTCAGTGTGCCCAAGGCGGCAGCATACAGCTCGGGCCGTCTGCCCATCGCAACGAAAACACGCGCGCCTTTGGTCAAACCGTGGGCGTATAGCAGATTGGCAAAGCGCGACGACATCTGGGCAAGTTCGCGATAACCGATCGCCCTGCGCGCGCCTGTCTTTGATAGCCAGACCAACGCGACCTGATCGCCGTGGCCCTGGTCAACGTGCCGGTCGACGGCTTCGAACCCGATGTTGATGGCATCGCCCGGCAACCCAGTCAGAAGTTCGCGGCCAAGGTCATGCGCTGATCGCGCCTTGCCCAGCTCAGCCGGGCGCCAGCATGCCACCGCGCAATCCTCGGGTGTTTTCCCGATAGTGCACATAGTGGTGTCCTCCCGCTTATAGCTTGGTGGCTCAAACAGGTGGCGGGCAATGATTCAAATCAAGACGCACTTTTTTTGCTCGTTAATCGATGTGGTCGCTTGCTGCGAGTCGGGTCGTCCTGCACATTTCCCGCTGTGCGTTTTATGAGGGCGGTGGCCTGCCAATTAGATCTGCTCAATACCTTTTCTGTTCAAAATATTCATGCGCGCCAAGAGCCACTTGGCTTGGGGCTAAAAAAGAAGCCGTGGGGTATCCTATACTGACCGAGATTGGCGCCCCAGACCCCGAATGCGCATATCCTCGATCATCCGCTCCCGAAGCGGCGTTGTTCTCTCCTCTGTCATTGGAACCTCCTCTGTCGACTGAGAAAGCCCCAATCGTCAGACAGGTTCGTCAGTTCACAAAATGCACGACGTCAGGAACAATGCGAAACATCAGCCACAAGCACCATTGCCGCGAGAGCGGCTTCGTCCTTGAGCCCGAAGCTGCCATTGACTTTTCGTTTTCGGAATGCTGATTTTGAATTTCGAGTTAGAGTATTGACTATGGGCAAAGGTTATCTGGTGGTTTGCTACAGATCCCCGCCAACCGAAGGAAACTTAGCAGCCTATGCATCAGACGCGAAACAGGCGATAGAAGCGTTGGGCGGTCGTTTCATCGCAAGAGGTATGCCGGTCAAGACCTTCGAGGCGGGTCAGAACGAGCGTTCGATCATCATTGAGTTCGCCTCCACCGACGCAGCAATTCGGGCTTACGAAGACCCGACATATCAAGCGATATTGCCGCGTTTGGGTGTCTTGCGCGATATGCGCGTGATTGAGGGCATCTAGGCTACTTGAGTTACTTCTCACCAGCGCTGACTGGTGCCTGTGTAGGTCGGTTAGAAGCTACCATTCGCTGCGATCAATTCGAAGGTCTGCTTTACGGCTTTCGCCACATTTGTCACCAGATCCGAGTGACACAGGACTTCATGCAAACTGGTGACACAATGCGCGAAAGGTAGACAGATACCACGTAACCGATTCAAACTATTATCTAATCTGTGAAAGGGAATTGGTGGAGCCTAGCGGGGTCGAACCGCTGACCTCTTGCATGCCATGGGCGAGGTTCCCATGACACAGGGGAAGATGAGCCCGCTGCGAGCGCGGATGATTGAGGATAATGATATGTTGCGCGGGGCCGTCGTGATGGTTGATGGCCGGTTGAAAACCGAAGCCAGCGGCAATGTGAAATTGGATCGGATCGCCTCGATCACTGCGACGGGCGTGGATTATATCTCGTCCGGCGCGCTGACCCATTCGGCGCGGACAGTGGATCTAGGCTTGGACATTTAAGACCGTTCGATCCTGACCCTAAAACACTGCAGATTATAACATTGCAAATTTTGTCAATTTGGCGATAGAAGGAGTCGTTTCAAACCAGATCAGGTTGCCCCCATGAAGATGCGTGACACGTTCCTAAAGCCAATGCATCCTGAGGGGCGCAAATTTGTCGGCATCTTTGCCGCAATCACGGTCGTCCTCTTTCTCATTTGGTCCGTTCTGGGGTGGATTGGAGTGGGGCTGACGATTTGGTGCTACTACTTTTTTCGGGATCCGTGCGCGTCACTCCTTCGCGCGATGGGCTGATCGTCAGTCCTGCTGACGGCATCGTCTCGCTCATCGAAAAAGCTGTCCCGCCAGCCGAACTTGGAATGCCTGATACGGCTCTCACCCGCGTCAGCGTGTTTATGAGTGTCTTCAATTGCCATGTGAACCGTGCCCCCATAGCGGGTCAGGTCGCAGCGATAGCCTATCGTCCTGGCAAGTTTTTCAATGCGTCACTGGACAAAGCCAGTGCTGACAACGAGCGCAACAGCCTTTGTATTGAGATGACTGACGGCCGCCAAATTGCCGTGGTGCAGATTGCGGGGCTTGTCGCCCGAAGGATCGTTTGCTTCACGACGAAAGGTGCCACCTTGCGTACCGGAGAGCGGTTCGGCCTGATCCGCTTTGGCTCACGGTTGGATGTCTATTTGCCCGATGGGGTAGAACCAATGGTCAACCTAGGACAAACCATGATCGCAGGTGAGACCGTTTTAGCAGATCTTGCCTCTACTGAACCCGCGCGCACCGCCTTGGCGGATTGATCAGTGGCCGAGCCCTTGGATAGTGAGAAGCAATCAGATATTCGCTTGATCTATCTGTTGCCCAATCTCATTACCATCGCCGCAATCTGCGCAGGGCTTACCGCCATACGATTTGGGTATGAGGGCAACTTTGAATTGGCTGTTCAGCTCATTCTGGCAGCCTGTGTTCTTGATGGTCTCGACGGTCGGTTGGCGCGTCTATTGAACCGGGCAACCGCTGTAGGAGCTGAACTCGATTCACTGGCTGATTTTGTTAACTTTGGCGTCGCTCCGGTGCTGATCTTGCACAGTTGGGCCTTTCAAGACTTTCGAAGTGCTGGCTGGATTGCTGTATTGTTCTACGCAATTTGCTGTGTCTTGCGCCTTGCGCGTTTCAATGTCAGCTGTCGCTTGGAAACGGGTTCAACGCCGTCTGAGTTTTTTGTCGGTGTACCCTCACCTGCTGGAGCGGTCTTGGTGATGTTGCCGATGGTCTTCTCGTTTGCAGTTGCGAACATGCCTCTGACCCCTCCGGTCGTTGTCGCTTTGTACATCTGCTTGGTTGGTCTGCTGATGATCAGTCGTATTCCGACCTACTCATTTAAAAACATGGCCATGGATCGCGCCAACGCCAAATTCTTCCTGTTGGGGGCCGGGATTTTGGCCGCAGCCCTGCTGACCTACCTATGGGCTACGCTGACATTTCTGACCTTAGTTTACGCATCGTGCCTTGTTTGGGCATACCGCTGTTCACGAAAATCAAAACCTGTCGAGGGATAGTGTCTTGGAACTCAATGCCGTCAAAACCTCATACGCCCGTTGGGCGCCGGTCTATGACAGAACATTTGGGGTCATTACGAATGCTGGACGACGAACAGCAGTCGATTACATCAACGAACAGGGTGCCGCAAAGGTTCTTGAGGTTGGTGTTGGAACGGGGCTGGCGCTGCCAAGCTATCGCTCAGATCTGAGGGTGACGGGCATTGATTTCAGCGAAGATATGTTGGCCAAGGCGCGGGCCAAGGTCAAGAATCTGGATTTGGATCATGTGCAAAACCTGAGGCAGATGGATGCACGCAATCTCGACTTTCCCCGATGCATCATTTGATGTGGTCGCCGCGATGCACATCATATCAGTCGTACCAGAACCCGAGCGCGTCATGGCCGAAATGGTACGTGTCTGCAAACCAGGCGGCCGTCTCGTGATCACCAATCACTTCGCCAGAGAAACCGGATTGCTCGCCCAGATCGAGCGGTTAACCGCACCATTTGCCAATCTGCTTGGCTGGCATTCGGACTTTGAAATCACCACGGTTCTCAGGCAACCCGAGCTTAAGGTGATCGAGAAGAAATCACTGCCACCGATGGGAATGATGACATTTTTGGTGCTGCAAAAAAGTGAATAGTTGATCGCAATACCAGACGCGTTGCAGACGAGATCACACACAAAACGCGTGCCAACTGCACGGCAAATTTAGCAGCAGCATTGCATACTGTAGAACAAGAGGCTGACATTGGTCTCCACCGCAGCAATCGTCACTTTGAGCTATTAGCCACCGTTCGGAACGCCGAGCAAGAATGTCCGGTATGGTGAAGGTTTTCTGATGCGGGTCGCGGCATGACGGTTGCGCGTTGGTGGGCGGACGGCTGCTAAGGGGATTTCCATAGTCTGCAGCATCAATTGTGAGCGGCTTACTTCTCTTGAGATTTAACAGCGCGCAGCCTTCCCATCGCATCCTTGTCTGCTACCAAAGATGTGAACATCTGCTCTGCCCACCGCAACGCCCCTGAGGTTAGGAAGTGGGCGCCCACACCGCCAATCGGGTCATGTCGATGCTGAAGGGAACCTTGGCGCTGGCCGAGGAAGACTTCGGGGTGCGGGTCTGTTCGATGCCCACCAATTTGGCCAAGCGGAAAGCTAAGCCGAAGAAGGAAATCCTGACGCCAGATGAGGTGGCCAAGCTCCTTGCCCATGCACAGGACGACAAGGACCGTGGCATCTTCTACGCCTTCTCCTTCCTCACCGGCGTACGCGTCTCCGAGCAGTTGGGGTTGCTGTGGGAGGATGTCGATCTCGACCGCAACATGATCACCATCCGGCGCGTGCAAGAGCGCGACGGTTCCACCACCGATCAGACCAAGACCGAAGCGGGCGCGCGCGAAATCCCGATCTCGCCGATGCTGCGCACCATGCTGCTTGAGTGGCGCCTCACCTGCCCGCGTCTGAACGGCGCGCTCTATCACGTGTTCCCGGGGGGGCCCGGTGTCCCCCAGCAATGGCCCCTGCCCCGCCAAGGTGGAGGTGCCCCGGTGCTCTACTCCAACTTCCTGAAATGCTACTGGCGCCCCGCTTCAAGGCAGCGGGGTGCGCTATGTGACCCACCACTCGGCGCGGCACAGCTTTGTCAGCACATTGCAGGCGCAGGGGGTTGAGGTCGGGTTGGTCGCCAAGCTCGCGGGCCACGCAAACCCGGCAGTCACCTTGGGGGCACTACACCCAGGCGGTGCGCGGTGGGGCGGATGCGGTGGCGGTGTTGGATCGCGCCTATCAGGTCGAAAGCGGGTCCTGACGGAGGGTGGTCGAGGAGGCCCCTTGGGAGCCGCCCGGGTGGGTGGATAGCTGGCGCATGTCACAGGGCGCTACGTGGCCACTCCCGTGGGTGGGGAGATGGAGCCGGGGTGCCTAATGTGCCGTGCGCACTGGCAATAACGGGACGATGTAGTCGTTGACCACCAAACAACTTGTTTCTTCAATCTTGTCGAAACCGGACATTTGAGTGTATCTTTCCAGACTTTCAGGTAGCTGTAGCACTTGTCTTACGCGAGCTTCCGAAAAGTAATTACTTGCTTTCCCATTTGAAACCGGCCAATCGATTGGCATGCGTTTGCGATCGCTTGTCATTCCAATAATCGCGACTGCCGTCGTTGCGTTCATTCTATTCAGGATGTCCTACAACTACTTTCAATCCGAGGAACTGACGAAAGCAGAGGGACGGCTGTCGCTCTACGAAAGCTCGGTTTCTGGCGAGTTGGAGCGGTTTTCCCACCTGACTTACGTGTTGGCGCGCGATCCGTTTGTGATCGAGACGGCCAAAGGGAGAACGACGGATCAGTTAAACTCTAGGATCAAGGATTTTGCATCACGGGCGGGGTTGGATGCGATCTATCTAATTGGTCCGGACGGGGTGACGATCGCCGCCTCGAACTATCAGGAGCCCAGCAGTTTCATTGGCCAAAACTATGCGTTCCGCCCCTATTTTCAAGACGCGCTTTCTGGCAGACAAGGGCGGTTCTATGCCATCGGGGCGACCACGGGATTACCGGGGTACTTCATCGCCGATCCGGTCTATGATGCTTCCGATCAGTTGCTCGGTGTGCTGGCGATCAAGATCAATCTGTCGAAGCTGGAAGAAAACTGGATCAGCTCGGGCGAACGGGTGTTTCTAGCCAATAAGGACGGGGTCGTCTTACTGGCATCGGACCCAAATTGGCGATATCGCGTTCTATCACCACTGTCACCCGAGCGACGGCAGCAGATCGTGGGAGCACGGCAGTTCTCGGGTAAAGATCTGGAGCTTCTGGATTGGTCGGTGCTTGCAGATCAACGCGCACGCATCGGTGGGTCTGAACATCTGCATCTGGTCGCAGACGATCTACCCCACGCGTGGCAACTGCACTTTTTTGCCAGCGACGTGCAGGCCCGTACGAGAGCATGGCTGGTGACCACCAGCGCTTTGATCTTGGCAGCGGTTGCCTTTATCCTATTTCAAATCCAGCGCGCCCGCCGCGTGGACCTGGAGCTGCGTCGCTCTGAGCGTGAAGAGGCCGAACTGCGGCAGGCAAACGAACGGCTGGCCACCGAGATCACCGAACGCATGACTGCCGAGCGTCGGCTGAAGCGGACTCAGAACGAACTGGAAAGCGCAAGCCGGCTGGCCGCGCTTGGACGGCTGGCGGCATCCGTGACGCATGAGTTGGGACAGCCCATTGCTGCGATGCGCAACCACCTTGTGGCGGCCGAGATCGGCGGCGGTGGAGGAGGCAAGCTGAGCACAGACATCAGCGGCTTGGTGGACCGGATGGAAGGGATCACGCGGCAGTTGAAGTTCTTTGCCAGCTCGGACGCGGAAGCCTTCAAGCAACTGGACCTGCGCGATGCGATCAAGATGTCACTTGATCTTGTCGCGCCAAACATTCAGGCAATTGGGGCCGAGGTTGCTTTGGATCTGCCCGTGCACTCGGTCCCCATTCGCGGCATACGGCTGCGGGTGGAGCAGGTCATGACCAACCTTCTGCGCAACGCTTTGGATGCCAGCGAAGACCGCGCCGCCCCCAAGCTTACGGTGCGGGCTGGGGTATCCGGCACTGACGCGTGGGTCGAGATCGAAGATAACGGGCACGGCATCGGCTCGGCCACCTTGGAAGATCTGAAGGAACCCTTCGTCACCACGCGCGAAAGCGGGCGCGGGATGGGGCTGGGTCTGGCGATCTCGGCCAGTATCGTGAAGGATCACGAGGGCCTGATGACTGCGCGAAATGTCGGCCCTGAAGGGGCGGTTTTTCGTGTAACCTTCCCCCATGCGCCCCTAGACGAGGATCAAATCTGATGGCGGATACGCGCCCTTTTTGCGTTTTGATTGTCGATGACGACAAAGCCATGCGCCAATCTCTCGTGGACCTTCTGACCGCAGCCGGATGGCAGGCCGAGGCGATAGCGCGCGCAACGCAGGTGTCTGCGAAATTGGCAGATGGGCCGTGGGACGTGATCATGTCGGATGTGCAGATGCCGGGCATGAGCGGCTTGGAACTCTTGAATGCGCTTGATCTGGAAACGGCCCCGCCACTGGTGCTGATCTCTGCACATGGGGGATATACCCATGGCCGTGCAGGCAATGCAGGACGGGGCTTATAGTTTTGTCGAAAAGCCCTATGAGCCGCGTCGGCTTCTGCGCATCCTGACCCACGCGGCCGAACAAAACCGGATGCGGCGTGACAATGCGCGGCTGAAAGATCGTCTGATGCGGTTGTCAGGCTTGGACCGCGTTCTTCTGGGACAAACGGACGAGGTTGTGACGCTCCGCGAAGATGTGATGGCCTTGGCGGATATTGGTGCCAGCGTTCTGATCACCGGGGACACCGGAACCGGCAAGGAACTGGTCGCTCAAGCGCTCCACGATCTGGGGGGCAACGGGCAAACACCCTTTCTGGCTCTGAACTGCGCCGCGCTATCCCCGGGCACGTTCGAGGCCGAGATGTTCGGGGTTGCAGGCGAACGCGAAGGGGCGGCTGACGGCGGCCTCTGGCGGCACCCTATTTCTGGACGAGGTCTGCGCCTGCCCCCTGCCGTTCAGGCCAAGCTATTGCGCGTGCTGGAAGACAAACAGGTGCTGCCCGTGGGGGCAACGCAGGCCGTGACGACCGAGTTCCGCGTGATCTCGGCTACCAGTGAGGATGTGGGGGCGGCGGTGAAAGAGGGGCGCCTGCGGCAGGATTTTCTGTTCCGCATCAACACGGTGGTCCTGACCGTGCCGTCCCCTGCGGCAGCGGCGTGATGACATTGCCTTGCTGGCGCGTCATTTTCTGGATGGATACGCCAAGATCTACGAGCTTTCCGTCCCCCTCCTTGACGCAAGACGACGTGGCGGCCCTGTTGGCCCCATGACTGGCCGGGCAATGTGCGCGAGCTGCGCAATGTGTGCGAACGCCGGGTGTTGGCGGCGCGGCGGGGTGGCGGCTCGATGGCCCAAGCCATCGAGGCTGATCAGCATCTGGATGATATTCCCGGCACCCTGCGCGAAGCCGTGGCCGCCTTCGAACGCGAGCTGATTGGGAAGCCATTCAAGCCCATGAAGGCCGCATGGACGCGGCTGCCGAGGCGCTTGGCATCGGACGTCGCACGCTGAACGAGAAGATCGTGAAACTGGGCCTCGATAAGGACGCATTGCTCTAGCCCATTTGTCCTGCGGATTTCCGCAGGGCTGGCCAGACAGCGCAGGCAATTTCCCTCATAGTCAGACCAGATCGCGGCGCGGATACTATGCCCACAATTTCGCGATTTCTGGGAGGAATACCATGCGATCGACTTTCAAAGGCGCTGCCCTTGCAGCGCTGTCTCTGACTATTGCCAGCGAAGCCTTCGCCACCGATTGGAACGTATCGCTGTGGGGCAAACGCCGCGCCTTCACAGAGCATGTTGAGAAACTAGCCGAGCTGGTCAGCGAGAAAACCAATGGCGAGTTCACTCTGAACATCAGCTATGGCGGTCTGTCGAAGAACCGAGAAAATCTGGACGGGATCTCGATCGAGGCGTTCGAGATGGCGCAGTTCTGCGCGGGCTATCACCGCGACAAGAACCCCTCGATCACGGTGCTGGAACTGCCGTTTCTGGGTGTAAGCTCGCTTGAGCAAGAGATTGAACTGTCGATGGCAGTCTACAACCACCCGGCCACGCAGGCGGATATGGCGCGCTGGAACGCAACGCTTCTGATGCCCTCGCCCCTGCCCCAGTACAACATTGTTGGTGCTGGCGATGCGCCCGCAACCTTGGCAGACTTCAAAGGCCTGACCGTGCGCGCAACCGGCGGCATCGGCCAAGCGATGGAGACCATCGGTGCGGTCCCGACGTCAATGTCGGCTTCGGAAGTGCGTCAGGCGATGGACAGCGGCGTGGTCAAGGCGGTCAGCTTCGCCCCGCACGCCCACATGTCCTTTGGCACCATCGAAAACGCGACGTGGTGGACCACCAACCTGAACCCCGGCACCGTGAACTGCCCGGTCGTTGTGAACTCGGACGCGCTGGCAAACCTGTCGGACGAACACCGTGACGCCCTGTTGGGGTCGGTGGACGAGGCGCTGGCCCATTATGTCGACAACTACAACAACAAGACCATGGTCGCATGGGGTCCTGCCATGGAAGAAAAGGGCATCCAGCAGATCACCTTCTCGGACGCGGAAATCGCTGCATTCCGTAACGCCGCAGCCGCTCCGGCTGCCGAGGCGTGGATCGCCGACAACACCGCCCGTGGCCTGCCTGCGCAAGAGCTGTTTGATCTTGTCACCGGCATGATTGCCAACGGTAGCTAACCCAATCGCCCTGTGCCCGACCGGCGCAGGGCTTCCTTTTTAGAACGGAGTGGTGCCATGGCCGGGTCTTCCCTTGTCCTGACTGACGACAGCGCCCTAAGCCGCATCGACCAAAAGCTCTATCGCGTTGAAGGCGTATTGGCATTGGTCAGCGGACTTGCAGTGTTTTCGCTGATGATCTTGGCGGTCGTGTCCGTCAGCGGGCGCAACTTCGCCAACCAGCCTTTGCCGGGCTATATCGATTGGATCGAACAGGCCATGCCGCTGATTGCCTTCATGGGCATTTCGTTCACGCAGCGCGATGGCGGGCACATCCGGATGGACATGTTGGTCGGCGCGTTACGCGGGCGCAGCCTGTATCTGGTCGAATTGATCACGACCCTTTTCATTCTTGCCCTGATGCTGCTTCTGGTCTGGGGAAGCTGGGCGCATTTTGCCCGCAGCTTCGACTTCGCGGCCCCACTTTGGAGCCGTGACAGCTCGGTCGATATCTCTCTGCCGCTGTGGCCGGCGAAACTTCTCACACCCGTCGCGTTCTCGGTCCTATGCCTGCGTCTAATGCTGCAGATCTGGGCCTACGCACATGCGCTGATCACCGGGCGACATCCCCGATCGCCGTTCCACTAATTGCCGACGCCGCCCAACAGGCTGCGATGGAAGCCGAGCACGTCTCGGGCAACGACGCTTAAGGATACTGGTATGGAACCGATTGAAATTGGCCTCGTCGTCTCGGGCGGCCTACTTATTCTTGTCCTGCTGGGAATGCGCGTGGCCTTTGCCGCCGCCACCGCCGGAATGATCGGCTTGATTTGGATTTTTTGGGCCAAGTTCGGCTATGACCCCGCCCGTTTTGGCAAGGCGATGACCATTGCGGTCAAGACCGCTGGACAGGTGCCGCATTCGAAGATCTCAAGTCAGGCACTAAGCCTGATCCCCACCTTTATTCTGATCGGCTACTTGGCCTACTACGCCGGGCTAACCAAGGCCCTGTTCGAAGCCGCAAAGCGATGGCTCGCATGGGTGCCGGGCGGCTGGCTGTATCGACCGTCTTTGCGACCGCAGGGTTCGCGGCTGTGTCGGGCGCGTCAGTGGCAACTTCGGCGGTCTTCGCCCGTATCGCCATCCCGGAAATGCTAAAGATCGGCTATAATAAACAGTTTGCGGCAGGCGTTGTGGCCGCTGGCGGCACGCTAGCGTCACTAATTCCGCCCTCGGCCATTTTGGTGATCTATGCGATCATCGTGGAACAAGACGTGGGCAAGCTGCTGCTGGCAGGCTTCATCCCCGGCGCATTCTCGGCTTTCATCTATGGTGCGCTTATTGTTGGCATGGCGGTCATGATCAAAGACTTCGGCCCGCCCGTCAAAGGCTTCACCTGGAAAGAGCGTTTCGTCTCGCTTCCCCCTGCCCTGCCGATCCTCGTCGTGGTTCTGACCATCATCCTTTTCGTCTACAATCCTTTTGGAGGCGAGGCGTGGGGTACCCCCACCGAAGGCGGTGCGATCGGAGCTTCGTGGTCTTCCTGATGGCGCTCTATCGTGGAATGCGCTGGGCGCAGCTGAAAGACGCGCTGCTGGAAACCGCGAAACTAAGTGTGATGATATTCACCATCATCTGGGGTGTTCTGATTTACGTCCGCTTCCTTGGCTTTGCCGAGCTTCCGGCGGCATTTTCGGCGTGGATCACATCTCTGACCATGTCGCCCATGCTGATCCTGGTCTGCATCCTGCTGGCTTACGCTGTGCTGGGCATGTTCATGGATGCCATCGGGATGCTTCTGCTGACCCTGCCCGTGGTTTACCCAGCCGTCATGGCGCTGAACGGCGGCGAGTTCGTTTCTGCAGCTGACAGCACCTTTGGAATGTCGGGACCGATGTGCGCCATCTGGTTCGGTATCCTTGTAGTGAAAATGGCCGAATTCTGTCTGATCACACCACCTATCGGGTTGAACTGCTTCGTGGTGGCAGGCGTGCGCGATGATCTAAGCGTACAGGATGTATTCAAAGGTGTGACACCGTTCTTCATCGCTGATGCGATCACCATCGCGCTACTAGTGGCATTTCCGACCATTGTACTGTGGCTTCCGGGGCAGGTTTGAGCGCGCGCAAGGACCCGCTTTCCATAGCACTCAGTTTCTTTGGGCGGCAGAAACAAAACGGAAACTACCCATTCTTCATTTGTGGAGCACGCGGTAAAAAAGGGCTCAAAGCCGCAGTTCGCCGCGTCGAGCGTTAGATAGGCAGTGGGCCAAAAACGGCCTGACCGCCAACCCGTCCCGGATAAAGTTTTGGCCAGTCCGAAGTAGCCCAGGCCCAGTTCCCCACCCAATCGAGTGACACAGAGGTGACACAGGACTGCATGCAAACTGGTGACACAAAGCGCGAACGGTAGACCGATACCGTCTAACCGATTCAAACCATTATCAAATCTGGGAAAGAGATTTGGTGGAGCCTAGCGGGGTCGAACCGCTGACCTCTTGCATGCCATGGGCGAGATTGGGTTGTCAGGCTAGCTAAAACAATTGAAGGAAAGTGGACGAAACTCAGCCTGACTACGTTTTCTGAGAATGCTCGGCGATCGCCTTGGAATGTACGATCTAGCCGGATTTGGTTGAATTTCGTTCAGTTTGGTTGTGGTGACAAGAACGTGACAATGGGGCGACGTTACTCGACAACTAAGATCTGCTCCCGGCCCTTAGATGACCTTGACGATTGTCACAGCGAAGGACCGCGTTGAGCCATTCTATGAGTTTGATTTTCTTGCAGCACGCGCTCGCAGCGCTCAGATTTCCGCTTCGAGACGCAGCGGGAAGATCGGACAATCGCCGACCGCGCAGCAATTCTCAGACTGCCAATTCACAGGTCGCGGACAAACCGGCCTTCTACAGTATCCAAACAATTGTCCGCTCCACCTTCCCGCGACCTATCCACTTCCACCAAGATTTCCACCCCGGCCTCCTGAACGACCTCCTAAGTGCTTTGGCAAAGGAGAACAGTCGGGAATCCGAGCAAGAGCGCTGACTGATACCTCCCCCGGGCACTGTTGCGTTACTTGCCCCTCACCCAAGAAGCTCCGTTAGTTCACGAATTTCTTGTAATCAGCCACCAGCGTAGCAATGTCGTCATAGTAGTAAAGCGCGCCATCAAGCAGCAGCAATCCTGCGTCACAATAGGATCTGATCGCCGCTTCGGAATGCGAGATCATGATCACGTTGGAGCGGCCCAGTTTCGTATCAAACGCGGCTTGGCTCTTCATCTTGAAGCGCCGGTCGCCAACCGCGGTGATCTCGTCGATAAGGTAGCAGTCAAAATCAATCGCAAGGCTTAATCCGAATGCCAGGCGCGCCTTCATTCCGCTGGAATAGGTGCTAATCGGCAGTGCCAGCGAGGGACCTAGTTCGGCAAACTGGTCGACGTAGTCGATGACATATTCTGTATCAGCGCCATACACCCTGGCAACAAAGCGTACGTTCTCTAACCCAGTCATCGTACCGTTAAAGCCGGCGCTGAACCCCATAGGCCATGAAACTTTGATGTCCCTGATGATACGGCCGCGATCTGGGAGCTCGGTGCCTGCGAGCATACGCATGAGCGTCGATTTCCCCGGCGCCATTGCGACCCATGATCGCTATGTTACGCCGGGGACGGAAACGCATAGCTGACATCGTCTAGGATCAGCTTGTGCACGCCTTTCAGAGAGTATGACTTTGAAACTCCGACAAGTTCAATCATCGGCTCAGAACCGCTTCTTGCGCGTAAACCGTTCGGCGGTCAGCCCGATCAGCGTCAGGACCAGCGCGATGGCCAGTGGGTAGAAGACGTTAAGAATTTCACTGTAGTAGTTTGGATAGTATCCAGTACGAACCCATTCCACCAGGTGCAGCACAGGGTTCCACTTAATGACTGTAATCGCCTGTGGCGGCAGGTTGCTCGGGATGTAAAAACCGCAGACAGGAAAAACAGAGGCCGAGCGATAACTTTCTCTACATGCTGCCATGCATTGATGTGAACATAGATGACAGCATTGATAGTGCCGACACCAAACCCAAGAAATGCCGTCGCCCCGAAGGCGGCGAGGATACGTTCAGGATAAGCGGGGAGCGGTGCATAGCCCAGCCCGACAAGCGCCCCGTAGAACAATAGGTAGATAATGCTGAAGATCGAAGTGATCAGCACTGTCCGCGCCATCAGTGTGTCAGTTTCTCGGATCATCGGATAGGTTAAGAGCGCTTTGTTCGAGGTGAAACCACGCATCAACGACACCGAGAACTTGTTGTACATCTCAAGTGTAAGGATCGCGGTTGCGAAGAATAGCGCCAAGCTGGTACCGAAGGGCGGCTGGCGGCGGATCAATGAAAACAGGATTACCATGACAGCTACCGTTGCCGCCGGTTGCAGGATCGCCCAGAGATAGCCGATCTGCGAGGTACCGAAGGTCATTCGGGTCTCGCGTAGAACAAGCGCGGCGACCACTCTAAACTGTAATATAAGAACGCGCATCGGCTTTGCCCCAGCCCTAGGACATGTGATCACGGACTGCGTAAGTCGCGAGCGTTCCGATGGCCCCAGACTCCCAGCGAAATCAAGGCGACGAGGAACATGTTACGAATCCGGCGGGGATAAATGGGTTCTTGCGGTAGCAGTGGGTGCGAATAGACCGCCAGATACCGGTGCTGGCGATCAGCTTCGATACGTGCACTTTCCAGCGAGGATAGCGCAGTGGCATAGTTCTGCTGCGCAAATGTCAGTTCGATTTCGAGATTTTCGAAGGTCGCCATTACGTCCGCCGCGCCCTGCGCTGCCCCGCTTTCACCTGCTTCGCCGCTGATCGCAGCGCGGCGCTGATCGATCTGATCGGACAGCGACCTCGCCTCGCGCTCCAATCGCACGAGTGCCGGAGCCCCTTCCCCAACGGTGGACCGCAGCGTAGCCACCCGTGCCTTCAGGTCGACAAGCTGAGTTTCCAGTTCGTTGATCAGTTTTGCTTCGAGCTCTGCCCCGGTGGTCGGGTTGATGGAGCTTTCGCGCGTGCGCAGATGCCGGATTTGCAACTGCACATCACGCAGGCGGGCTTCGGCGCGAGAGACTTCCTGCTGCGCAAAATGGACTGAATCCGTCCGTGCGCTGATAGAAAGACCATTCACAAGGTCTCGCACCTTGGTAAGAACTAGCGCCGCGATCTCTTGCGAGGCATCCGCGCTGAAGGCCTGCACCTCGAAGGTGATTATACCCGACGTGGCATCGAATGTGGTAAACAGTCTACGTCCCCAATAATCGACAAACTCTTCGGCTGTGGCGTCCACCCCAAGCCGCGAGATCGAATCTATCTGGCTTGTTGGAATTCGGCGCGCAGATCAATTTCATCACTAAGCTGTTCGATCAGATCGCGACTTTCGAGGTAGCGCAGGATGATGTAAGAATCCGAAGTGGTGGAGCCGCTGCTGGCAAGGCCCGTAAGCGAGCTTAGCATGTCCGCACCGCCGCCGCTGTCCACACCCCGAACGGCAAAGCCCGCGCTGGCAGCATAGCGGTCACTCGCGTAGAAGGCGTAATAGATGCCGCCAATCAGTGTCGGCAGCAGGCAGACCAGAACCAAAGACAGCGCTAGCCGGTTCCGGCGAGTTTTCTGCGGGCGCCGGGCCTGAATTCCAAGTGGGACGCCCGCGGCGGTTGCGGCGCGCGTTGCTCTGGATGTGACCGTTTCCGTTTTGTCATTGGCATTGGCCTTAGGCATGTCTGTTACATTCGTGTTGCTCATGCGCATTCCAGTTCAGCGGCGGTGCACGGTTCGGCGATATCCAACACCTCAAGACAGGCCGAACGAAAGGCGGCACCAGGGGGCTGACTGATGTCGCCAAAAGCATAGTTCCGAGTGATCAGGCGTTGCTCGTGCATCGGATCATCGCCAAGGGCGAGTGCCAGTTGGTCGCTAAGATTGCTTAGATCGGCATTCACCAGATAGCCGCCCTTCATTGATGGAAAACGGGCAAGGTCGTCTTCCCCGAATCCGGCCGGCTTGATTACCAAATAGGGCTTACCGGAATATAAAAAATCAATCATCACTGACGAAATGTCGGTGATCAGCACATCGGCATTGTTGTAAACATCGAACGGGTCGGTCTCGTCCCCGAAATAGGTACTGCCAAAGGGCCGGCCCTTGGCAAGCTCCTGTCGTATCTGTCGTGCGAGGCTCGGCCAGAGTGGGTCTTTGTAAGACATTGGGTGTGGCTTGAAGAGCATTCCCGCAGGGTGCTTCAGCCCTTGAACACAGGCCACAACGTCCAAGGCGCGCTCCAGCGACGAAAACTGCGTATCGGCGAAGAAACCGCGCCAGGTCGGCATATACGCGACTTTCCTGCGACCCACTTGCGTTTTCGCCCTCGTCTGTCTGATCTTGCTCACCTGTGGGCGACCGACAACCCTAAAACGCTCTGTCGGAATATGGACACCATTCTGTGCATAGCGGTCCACTGCCATCTGACCAGCGACAAAGAGCTTGCTATAGATTTTTGACATCGGTGAATAGCTTGGTGGCTTGTCGCTGTCACCATGTAGAAGCTGTATGTGCATTGCGTCCGGATAGTTCTCAACCATAAACCGGTTTTTCTGGCCATTATTGGCGTAAAAAACGGTCCGAACACCCGATGGAAGAACGTTGTTCAATTCTGCGGCTTTTCGTACGAAGACAACCGGGACGTCGGAAACGTCGGGGAAAGCTTTAAGGTGCTTCTGCTCGCGTAGGATGATCACAAAAGGAATTCCGAGAGCCAGAAGATATTTATACCACATCAGCACATGCGTCGGTCGGTTCAAATCAGGCGCAGAGAAATAGAACGCGAAGCGTGGCGTGTGTGGAGCGGGTTTATCAATCGCCGCAATAGCTGCACGTACACGCTGTTCTTCGGTCAACACCCCAACCAACCACTGCCCCGCCAACCGCAACATCATTGCGGCCAACCAAAGCGCCAATACCAACACCGCGAGACTGGTCCAACCATCGGCGGTGACCCAAGCTGTCGCAAAGAAGACGGTGATCCCCATGAGAATTGCCTGAAACGCCCTATCCACCCAGCGCGGGGTGCGGATTTGTCCGACAGCCAGAGTTGATACAGCTGTCAGCCGAGCGAGAAGCGCATTTGCACTGCCAAGCGTCAGCGCGAACATCAGACATACTGCGTTCAACATAACGCCGATTATAAGTTCCTGAGAAAGGCCGAAAATCACGCCGCCACCTCACCACTATCGAGTGCCTTTAGCGTGGACGTTTCCGCACGTTCAAGCCGGGATGCCAACAGCTCGCCCAAACTGGCCACCTTATGGCGCGCAACTGTCGCCTCGGCTGTGCGTGCAAGCGCCATCCGCCGTTGATCGGCTTTCGTATCTGAGCCAGCCGTATCCGACAGCACTTGCTTCAGGTTGCTTAGATCATGCTTCAACACATAAAGATCGCCTGGAATGTCGTCGGTCTGGTCAAGGGCATCAAAAAAGATGATTGGCTTGCCGGAGGCGCGTAGCTGGTCCAAATGGACAAAGTCACCACAAAGGGCGATGTCCGACCGGTTGTAACCGTTCTGCACCGAGGCCGTCTGGAATTGAATTCGGGGCACGTGGTTCGCCGTATCCAACGGGCATAAGCTGTCGCTCAACGCCTCGGCGTAGGCTTGCAGCTCGTCCAAGACTAACTTGTAGTTCCGGTCTCCGTCCTGTTTTTTGGCAAATGTCACTAACAGACGCAGAGGCGGTGTCGAACTGTCGCTAATAGCAGTGAATACATGCTCTGCGGCGCGCTGGATCAGAAGCCAATCGCGACAACCGTCAAAGCATGGGGCATCTAACGCCCATCCAATTGTGACGGTGCCGTCGATCGCGGGCAACGTAGAAGCGGGGAAGATCGGGATCGATACTTTCATCTTGGCATCCTGCAAGCACACCAGCTTTGCCGAGATTTCAGGCGTGGCTGCTGCCGACAGCATCTCTTGTATTTGAGGCGAGCGGGTCAGCAGAGTGTCGTACATATTGAAGTTGGGCGGCAGGGTATCCCAGGTGGCGGCTGACGCAGGAAGAACATTGATATGGTGTAGTTTATTGAAGCGGATGAAATGACCGTTCTTTTCAGAATCATTGATGTAGATCGCAAGTTTGAGCTGTCGGTGATAAAGTGATCCAACTGCTCGATCCGCTCTGCCAGAACAAGATTGGCGACACCCGCCTTTTGCAGCGCCTCCAGCACCCGATGCTCTCGCACCAACACGAAGAACGTTTGCTTCGTGGCTTCGAGTTGCTTGATCGTAGATAAAATCGCTTTGGTATTCTTCATCTGGGGAGAGCTATAATAAAGCACTATCCCCGGTTTCAAACGGCTGACTGCTGTTCGTACTTCACTAAGCTGCGCTGCCTTGAGAAGCGGCCCCAGCCTTGCCCTCATCCGGACGAGCACTAGTACCCAGACGGTCAACACCGCAAGCACGACAACACAATCGACGACAAGCGCCACCGCGAATACCTCGTTAGCTCCAAGCAGGGGGGCGGTCAGCGTTGCCGCCGATCCAATCACGGTGACGCAACGCAGTGCGTAGGCGATTGACTGCCCTCGTCGCGCAAGCGGGTCATGAGCTTGTGGAGCCTCGAACGATGAGATGGGGGAAGGTGCGAAAGTGAATTTGCTGCTCCACTTCACCACCTCATAGCAGGTAATGAGCGTAACCAGCGTCAACAATCCTACTGGAACCAGCGTCTTATCGTTCCCGATTGTCCATATCACGATGCCCCAACCACCTGCCAGCATCGTCAGCGCCAACAGATCATCCCGCCCGTACAACGCAGAAACCTTGCCAAAGAGCTTGCGCTGCGCCGTGATTTTCAGAAGCGCCGGAATGTGCGCCAGCAGTACTGCGACAGTCAGCAGGGGCTGAGCAACGGGCCAGACGGTCGCGGTTGACACCATCCAGCCTAGTGCGAGAATATATAGCGCATATTTCATCGGCTCAAATACTCCCGCTGCTTTCGTTCCAATATCGGTTTGCCTTCACATATCCGGACAGCCATTCGATCCGCTCAGCGTTCGGCATCGCCGCAAGTTCCGGCGTGTGCCATCCGAAGATGAGGTTGCGGTGCGCGTTGTCGATTTCAGCCTGATCACCCAGATAAGGCCGAAACAGCGCTGTACCGCTCGTTCCAAAGGCCAGCGATTTTCGCTTATAAATTTCCTGCAGCGATGCACTAATTGGTGCGACCTTCGCTAGCACCACATGCGGAATGTTCTGTTTCAGAAAGACAGCTTCCATCCCAGAGATATCCACCAACGCAAGGCCGATATCTTGGTATCTATCGTGATCCAGAGCATAGCGACGACCAAAACCAAGATTGACCGCAGTACGTACTGCGAAATTCGCCCCGGCAAGTGCAACTCGCACCTTCAGCCCCTCGGCGCGAAGCCGCTTAAGACCGCGCAACAACTCGGCCAGCATGCGGGGTTTCAGAGTGCCTAGATAGGGATGAGGTTTGACGATGACCGACCTTAGGCCAAGTTCCTGCGTCGCTTCGATGACGGCCTCGAACCCATAGCCGCCAGATATGCTGGAATAGTTGTTTTCCTCACCCCCATAGCCTTCCCATGTTGGGCAATAGAGGATAGCCGGGGTGCTCGCGTGGTTGAAGGGTGCCGGACGGACCCAATTCAATGTCTGCACGAAGGTGTCACCCATCATGATAACGCGGCCGCCATCCATCTCAGACTGCGAAAAGATAGCATGTCGCAGATAGCGTTGTCGGGCCAGCGGCCCGGCGACGGTGATATAGTCGTAAAGCCGCGCCGCTGGCCGATAGGAGGCCGCCTTGTTGCTTTCGCCATGCAGGATCAGCACGTGATGCAGCGACCGATCCGCAACCGCGTTCATGTTTGACTGAGAGTTAAACGGGTAGAACACGATACCGCCATCACGCACAGGCAACTTTCGGAGTTCACGTGACGTCATCATGCGAGCGGGGCGAAGTGATGCACGGCGGGCTAGGATAGTCTGCAAAGACAACGAAAGCCGCCGTCTAAGAAAAACCGGTGTGTCATCGGACTGGAAAACTCCGTCTTCGTAAAACGGACGAACCTGGCTGACTGTATTGGCAATCGGCGTATCTACATAGACGATTTGATCAAACAGACGTGCTTTTTCAGCCAGCCCGGCATAAGTCGGGCTCGACACGACTGAAGAACTATCACCTGAATTGAGTACCACTTTCGCCAAACCCATTGGTCGCCTTTAGGTCCGCACCACTATATTTTTGCTGTCAATCAGGCGGCTCCGGGGACATTAGAAATGCGATGATGTCGCCAACTTGGCTGGGCTGCATTATCGTCTTTGGGTCTTCGTCAGGTGCCAATGTCTTGCGTAAGTCAGTCGCGCAACGTCCGGGCGAGATGCAGACGACATTCACATCGTATGGGCTCAACTCTTCACGCATTACTTCGGACATGTTGATGACCGCCGCTTTCGATGCGGAATAGGTCAACCATCCGGCGCGCCCGTTCATGCCTGCGTTCGACGCGACGTTGATCACCAACTCCAGTTCATGGTCGGCCTCAATCGCGGCTTGCACCATGCGGAACGGTGAAATCAGGTTGGTCCGTAGTGTGTGCTCAAAGTCCCCGATCTTCACTGCATTGATGCTCTTGGGATTAGTGTATCCCGCGTTGTTGATGATCGCGTTCGCCTCAAGGTCATGCTCCGCAAGATAAGCATAGACTGTGTCCACCGATGCCGGGTCAGACAAATCCGCAGGGCACTTATGCACGGACTTATGAGGATACGCCTTGCGTAACTCTTCGACAGTCGCGTTAAAATACGCACTATCGCGTGCCACCAACACAATAGCTTCATAATCGGCGCGTTGGCTGAGGATGCGGTTGGCCGCCGCTTTACCGATTCCACGAGAGGCCCCGGTCAGAACAGCAGTCTTGCCGAGCTTCGTTTCGCTACCGACGATAACTTCGGTGACTTCGTCGGCCCGCATTATTGTCTGTTCCATTTCCTGCCTTTCTTTGCCCTTTCCTCGACTAAAAGTTTCACAACGTGAAAATCTTCAGGGTTGGTTACTTTTATGTTGGATGTCTCACCCCTCAATGAAGAACACGTCTGCACCCCAACATGGTCTGACAGAGCGCGGCGTCTTCGGTGAACTCGGTGTTTTCCGCGACGGCTTTCTTATGTCCAGCGCGCAGCGTTGCCAGATTGAATTTTTGCGGCAACTGCACATTCAATGTGCTCTCGCGCGGCACCGCACCGGTGATACGACCGGTATTGTGATCAACGCTGCACATTGAAAAGCTGATCGGCGCGCAATAGCCGACATTCGCCGCCGGATGTTTGAGCAGATCGCGAAACCATGTGCGCTTAATCATCGGCGCGCGGCTTCGTGAACGATTACGGTGTCGTGGCTGGCCGCGTCACATAGCAGCCTGACTGATTCTTGCCGGGTTTCACCGGATTGCACGATCTTTGTGGGAATGCCCGGAACGTAGGCGGCAAGGATTTCTGCGGTTTGCTCTTCGTACCCTTCAGGAGCGTTCACCACGATTTCGTCGACATCGGGAACTTTGCGGGCCGCAATCAGCGAATAGGCGATCATCGGGTGACCAGCAATTGCGAAGAACTGCTTTGGGTATTCAAGTGCTGCGCGTTTGCCCTTACCACCCGATAGCAGTAGTAGCGAAACCTGTTCATCGGAAATACGCTGTCGTTTATTTCGGTTCATTACAACTCTTCAGATCCATAGGCAGGGCCGGCCAAGTGGATACTTCGGCAAATATCAGCATAGCGCCAAAAGCGGCTTCAAGCTTCCTTGCTGGGTGTCCAGGTCTTGGGGGCATAAATTTCCGCCATCACAACTCACTCGTGAAGCTGCTTACTTGCCACAGGAACATCTCAATCGTTGTTTGGTCGTGTGTTAAATTCGTACATTAGTTGTGCTAATTGCGTTACAAATTTGGTATCGCCTACAATCATATGCTTCCTATACGGAAACTCGCTAAGTTGCGCCGAAATGCCTGCCCCGCCAAGGTGGCGGTGGTCGAGCACTCAAATCCGCCCATCTCAATCAACTAAGTGACGTATTATGGCGGGGTCGAACCGCTGGCCCTAGCATGCCGTGGACGAGATAGTTTTGTCAGGACAGTTAAAGTGGTTGAAGGGAAGTGGGCAAAAATAGACAGGATTGTAGAGTCTGAATATAGGCGCCCCGGGATGGAATTCCTGCTTCATCCAGTTTGGTTGAAATTCGTCAAGTTGGCGGGGGAACCGTTACAAAGAGGCGACTTCATTATCTCGAACTATGTTAGCCTTAACATATAGCCTGCACGAGACAAAATACTGCTCTAAGAATGGTAGAAACACTCAAAACAGAAAACGACCGCGTAATGCTCTTCACCGCCACCCACCGGCACCAGAGACCATCGCTCCATAGGCCCCGAGGCCAATCATGCACTAACATTCAAACTGAACTACTAAGTGCAGCTGACCACCTTCGATATGACCAGACAGATCAGATTTAAACCAAAGCGAGCATTTCCAATCGGAAATCAATGTAGAAATCATAGGTGATCACTGCACTTCAAGCGCGTCACGAACTAGGGCAGTTTTTACATGCAAAAGGTCACCCCAAGTGTAAATTTCACCTTATTGAATGGCTGAGAACAGATATCCCACCCCGCGAACGGTTCGGAAGTAGTCAACGTCACATTTATGTGCCGCAAACTTCGCACGGAGGCGACTGACGATGCCATCTATCGCACGATCGTATCCAGCCCATTCACCCCCCCTTAACTTAATGACAATCTGTTCTCTCGAAAGGATTTTGTCTGATGGTTCAGAAAGATCTCCAAGACATCAAACTCTGTCTTTGTTAGAAGAACCTCTTCTTCGTCTGGATTCAAAAATCGCCTCTTCTGTGTATCGACTTTCCAGCCATCAAACTCAAAAAAAGTATCTTTCTTTTGAGCCTCTAAAGGGGCAACCGACCTTTCCAAACGCCTGAGCAAACTCTGGATGCGAGCAATAAATTCAGAGATCCTGTACGGTTTTTCAACATAGTCATCAGCGCCAATTTCCAGAGCCAGAACTTTGTCTACTTCACTGTGGTGACCGGAAAGCACCATTATGCCTGCATTGGTCCCAGCGCGAGCAATTCGGATCACCTCATTGCCATGTCCATCGGGCAAACTGAGATCCACGACCATCAGGTCATACGAACGAATGTCCTGAAGAGATCGGAACTGATTAATCGTCCTGACAGCTTTCACCCGAAAGCCATATCGCTCGAGAACTTCTGCCAACTCTTCTGCTACCGGAACATCGTCTTCTACCAGCAAAATGCTTTTCATTTTACCCCCATCCCCAGGGAAGTGTATCCCCGTTCGCAACAACAACTGCTTCTTTAGAATCGCCTAGCGAACGTTTCCAACAAACTCCACACTATCCGTTAATTTTGCACACAACTAGCACAATTCTTCACGTAAAATACACCTATACCGTTGGTTTAGTGACGGTCCCAAAAGGATAGGATCGCCCACTTCAGAACGCAAACCCACATCCTAGGAGCAGATCGTTTGTCATCTCTATCTAATCAGCAGTCTTTCACTGGGACCGGTTCTGAAACGTCTCTGTTAGCAGAAAAGTGGGAAAGAATTGGCTGGCAAATAGCTCTAACGCTTTTCTATACCTCGTTGGCCGTGCTCGGGAACGTCGTGAACATTGACCTGTTCTTTGGAGTCAATTTTTTATTTGGAACGATATTCGTTTGGCTCTGCTGGATATTCCTAGGGCCAATTTCTGCACTTTTAACAGCGATAGCTGCCGCGTACTACACTGTGCTTCTTTGGGGGCACTACTACGCATTTGGAATTTTTGTTCTTGAGTTTCTCTTCTTAGCCACGCTGCTTCGGCGTGAAAGAGATACATCCAAGATAGCGCTCGGGTTAGTTGCTTACTGGCTGCTATTGGGAGCACCATTATCATTCGCAGCTTATAAGCATGGCTTGGGTCTACCTCAGAGCACGGTGATGATTGTCGTGTCCAAACAAATTCTGAATAGCCTGCTCAATGCATGCGCCGCGATTTTTCTATTCAATATGTTTGCCAAGAAACCTCAATTCAGGATTTCCAAAAGGACCCGCGAAGTGGTATTCACGTTCAATCCCCTTCTTATTCAGCGCTGATTCAGTCCTCAATTATCCTGTTGATTTTAGCATCCATTGGCCTCGCAGAGCTATTAGCCATTCGTAAGTCATTTGATCGTAGCATTGCCGCGACCCACGCCGAGGTGACAAGGGCAGCATCGGCCCTCAGAGCGAATGGGGCTGCCTTTTCTGGTCATGGAAACACGGTATTGGGCAACGCATCATGATAACCCCCACGCAGTCCAACCGAGCCCCGGGGCTAGTCGTAAGGGGGCCATCGAAACCTATGCACCGATCGGATTGTACAAGCTTTCAGACACAAACAAATTAGTACGCATCGAAGGTGCGCCTCTGGACGCTTTGAACCAAAGGGCTAGAGAGCTTGCTTTAACCCGCCCCAAGGATGGAAATGACGCAACCCAGATACTCGATTGCTCCAAAGGCACGATGCTTGTCGCCGTTCGTGGCTCGTCGCCTAGCCAAGACTATTTTTCGTTGTGGCCGTTAGAAGTATTGAGCGTTCTAACTGCGGGGGCCGAAGATGAAGATATCATGCTATCGTGTGGTGCAAGTAGCGCGCCATCAGACGGGGAATTCAAAGTCTGGACGACTAGAGACACCAGCGCCGATATACCCGCGCTTCGGTCCTGGCTTGCTGGAACAGCCCAAACTTCATTTGCGATCAGTGAAACACCAAAAATCGCTCTTACACTATCGAAGGGAATTCGCAATTCCGTAATGGAGTTTCACGCCGAATACGCACAATTTATTCTCAGGCTTTCCATAATCGCAATGGCTTGATTTGCCTCGTTTACTTTTTTGGAATTAGATTGAATCTCTGGCTCGACCGCTTTGCCCGAGAGACTGAGAACTTCGTTAAGACCGGCGCAATCAGCAACAAGCGCTAGCCGCGCGATTCCAAGAAGATCGCCGTACGGTGCAGTGGGTGAAAAGGCTGGACGCCTCATAAAGGAGAAGGAAAGATCGGAACTGCTTGCCATCCGTAATTTCAATGCTGTGATCCAAAGCTCCAAAGTTCCAATTTTTGCAACTGATCAATCCGGCAACATCTGCGTTTGGAACTCAATGATGCAAGACTTGACCGGTTTCAGCTTACGGGAAGTGAAAGGCAAAAAAAATTCTAGGTCTCATTGGTGCAAGCGATAGCTCACCAGAAGACTTAGCCGTTTTGTTTGATGAAACCGCCCCCATAAGCGCCTCACACAGATTTTCGTTTTCTTTGATCACCAAAGATGGAAGGCAGCTATACCTTCAGACGGGTAGGACGTTTTTGCACGACGTTTCCACTGCGGTTCAAAGAGATCTTACTTTTTCCCCCAGCCCAGCCCAGAAAAGAAACTACTTTGTGGCTCAAGATATTACCGAAGCGAAGGTTGCGCAGGCTCGTATCCTACATGCTGCTCGCCTTACCGCACTGGGCGAGATGGCTGCGACATTTGCTCATGAGCTGAACCAGCCTCTAAACGCAATTGCATTGGCTTCTGGGAACGGAATGGCGGAATTACATCAGGCTAAACCCAACCTCGCTTCCATCAACAAAAAATTTGAACGCATTGAAGATCAAGCGATCAGGGCTGGCGAGGTAATTCAAACCATTCGTCAGTTTGTATTGCAAAGTGATCAACTCGAAACCACGACGTTCGACATACTTGAAATCTTAGATAACGCGCTCGAATCGACGAAGGAATCAATGCGGGTCAACTCCGTCAAACTCAACATTTCACAACCCTGTCAAAACGCGACAGTCGAAGGGAATGCACTCATGCTTGAGCAATCAATCATGGCAATATTGATCAACGCGCAACAGGCTGTCTGCGGCAGTGCATCAGATAACCGTGAGATCAATATCGAGTGCAGTTACAATGTATGCGACACCTGTGAACGACAGTGTCACAGCCGCTTCGAGGAGGAGGACTCTCTCAGCGAGCGCAAAGCAATCATGATCAAGTTTACCGACAATGGACCTGGCATTCCCGAGCGCATCCTTCATGAGGTATTAGAACCGTTCGTGACCTCAAAACCCGAACAGGAAGGCACCGGAATTGGACTCTACATGGCCAAAACAGCTGTTGAAGCTATGCAGGGAAACATTCGGGCGAAAAATACAGAAACGGGGGCAGAGATAATGATTTGCCTTCCGCTGAAAGAGTAACCAGTTGAAAGTTAGGAGCCATAGTTATGGTAACCGTAGTTTATGTAGATGATGAAACGGTCATCTGTGATGAAGTCAGGGACGCACTGAGCTATCTACCCTGCAACGCCCATGTCTTTGACGACTCCCATGATTGCTGGGAGTTTCTCGAGAAATGTGATGGTAAAGTTGATGTACTGATCGCAGACCTCATGATGCCGAAGCTTAATGGCGCAGAGCTGATACAGCTTTGTCTCGCTAGATTTGGAGGCTCAATTAAATATGTTCTGGTCTCTGGAAGAATGGAGACAGGGGAAAGCATCAGACGGATCTTACCGAATTTAGATCGGGTCATGTCCAAGCCGATCAAAACCGCTGAGTTCGCCAAAATAGTTGAAGCTGCCTCCTGACTAAAAGACCACACCAAGAGGCAGCTTCTTATGAAGAGATGAAGCGGCGTGGAGCAATGCTTCATCTCTTCCACCCTTTTGCTTTCGCGTTTTTTTATACCCGCGAGTGGTGGTGAAAGTTCAAGGGCCGGGGAACACTTCCGTTTTTAAAATGTCGGAAATCTGAACCTAGTTTTCGGTTGGCGCGCAAAGCAATTCCAAGCGCGGCGTCAAGCTCGCTAGGGGTGGAGGGACAGGCAAGACAGCAATCACCCAGCCTCGTTGGTTCTTGCTCCCAATGCGGTTTTGGTCCCTGATCCGAGAGCAACATTATCGGGATTCTGAAATCTACCATTCGAAGTTGGTGGACCCAGCCGGCAAGTTCGGTCTTAGAGTATTGGCGGTCCAGAACGATCGCAATCATTGCCCATTCTTCTGGGTCTTCAGAAACCACTTCAAAAGCAGCCTCTAGACTGGTTGTACATGCAGCTTCAAAGCCAAGATCTTTGAAAGCTTGAATGGACTGAGTAATTTTCGTTTCATCCTGAGCAACAAAAGCAACGCATTTCGCCCTGAAATTGCTCGCATCATTTTCGAAAGTTAAATTGCCATCAATCTCTGCATTCACAACAACGAAAGGTGTAATTGCGCTAACGCTTAATGCTTCTTCCTCACGCGGAAGTTTGTTGGGAATTGCCATCAACTCGCCCCCTTAAACCATCTATTAGGTCCAAGTTAGCGATCTATCGTCGAATTCGCCGTTCGCTTCTTTGCAAAATCAGTGTCTGTTTGGTGGAAATTCGATTTTCAATGGGTGCAAGGTCATGGACCCACTCGCACCCCGGTAAAGAGGACCACCTCGCACCCCCTCAGCTCGTAACGTCTCATGCGCCCCTCCTAGCTGGCCTTATCGACCATCATCTCTGCCATCTCCAACAGCTTAGAGCGCAGCTCCTTGGCATGGCGCGCGTGGCATGCAGCATGCGAACCTCTGTCTGGGTGCGAGGTGCTTCGCCATCTGCCTCGACGCCATCCAATCCCTCGAAGAAGTACGTGATGGGGCAGTCCATAAACTTGGCAATCTCGAACAGCTTGCTGGAGCTGATCCGATTGGACCCGGTCTCGTACTTCTGCATCTGCTGGAAAGTAATCCCCAGCTCCGTGGCCACCTGCACTTGCGTCAGTCCCTTGACCTTACGGCGCTCTCGAACCTTGCTGCCCACGTGGACGTCTACTTGATGTGCCATGATAATACCTTCGCTTTCAGTATCGTGTCGTTGAAGAGTTGCCACGAATGCGTGTCGTGCATTCGCTTAGCTTGCCCAAGGCAGCAGCCGATCCCTTGAGGGACCATACGGAAATACTGGTTTTCTCTTTCGGTGTCTTGAGAGCGACCTTGCTGCCGCGCCAAAGGTCTTCCAAAATATCCCCAACCTTGTCGGTATTGTCGGGGAAGTCGAACCAGATCGTGCGCTGGCCCGTCCGATGCACCCCGAACGACGCATCGTTCAAGGTCCACCGTTCGTAGTCGATGTGTAGGATAGCATCCGCTGAAAACGTGCCATCCCACCCTTCGAAGTCAGAGGCCATCATAATCATCAGGGATGCCCCGCCACGCTCCCACGTGATCAGGCTGAACAAGTCCCCCGATCCGTTAGTCGTGTCGGCAGAGCACGCTGACGAGTCCGTGGACGAGAGGTAATCATGCGTCACCTCCCAATCCTTGTGCTTCATCAGCACCGTGCTGTCGATGTCCCCACTGGCCACGTGAGGTAGCACCACCAGCGCCATCACACTGGCCCATGCCTTGAGCTTCATGCTGCTTCCTCCATCAAAGTTTTGACCACGTATGCGATCCATTCCTCGGCCATAGCTTTAGCCATACCGGGAAAGAAGCGGCTGCGTTGAGGAGGCGGAGGCGCGGTATCCCCTGATCCTCTCCTTCGCATGCAAGTGCATAACCGGGTTCTCAATAGCGATGTGTTCGCACTTGGCATTGAGGAGCCTGCCCCCCCCTCCCCCGCCCCAGATGTTCCCACATCAGGGCGAGCAGTTCCTTACGGTTCATGTAAGGCCACACGGTTCATGTAAGGCCACGTACTGGCTTCGTCTTCGCTTGCATCGGCAGGTGGGTTGCTCGGTAGCTCGTTGAGTCATCGCTCCCATCACAAATTATGAACGACGAGAGCCCTATTCCAGCCGCAAACAAAAGCAAAAAATCCATGTCTACTCCTCTCGGTGCCCCCTCACGCCACTTCTGGCTAATTGCTTCACGAAAATAGAAAGTCATCGGCGCTAAGGTCGGCCGAGTTGACGTTTTCAAGCAGGATGCTGTTTCCATTTCCATCTTCTATTAACGTATCTGCCCCAACCTGCGTCACATGGTTTTCCATCAGGTCTTCAAAACCGTCGAAGTCAGAAATCCGTGAAACGTCAATGATGTCTGTCGAGTCGAACACGTCGAAATCAGAAATGGTGTCAGTTCCAAAGCCGCGGTGAAATATGAAGACGTCATCACCAAGTCCGCCACTCAAGACATCGGATCCTGCGCCCCTGCCACCGATCAAGATGTCATCACCTGACCCGCCATACAGGGAGTCATTTCCGGCTCCACCGTGAAGACGATCGCGACCCTCACCCCCTTCGAGATGGTCGTCTCCACTATACCCAAATAGCTTGTCGTCTCCACCCAAGCCGTAGAATTTGTTATCTTTGGCTGACCCTTTGATGTGGTCGTCAGAAGTTCCAGAGCCAATGATGCTCTCAATTCCTTTCAACTGATCGCCTTCGGCCTGACCACCCTTCCCGATGGACCATCCCGTCAACGAGCGCACTGACAGGCTAATCTGAACACCTGACGCCGACGACGAATAGTCCAACGTATCAAATCCCAGACCTCCGTGCATTATGTCAGCGCCACTTCCTCCAATAAGTGTGTCTGATCCATCACCTCCACGAAGGATGTCATCATCGGCTCCTCCAGAAAGGTGGTCATCATCTCGGCCCCCGAGCAGTTTGTCTGATCCGTCGCCGCCAACGAGAAGGTCGCTTCCATTACCGCCTACTAGTTTATCATCACCGATTCCTCCGATCAGATGATCCGCGCCGTTTCCTCCCTTGAGGATGTCCGAGCCAGAGTTGCCCCTCTATGTAGTCGTCACCCCATCCGCCAAGTATTTTATCGTGGCCACTCCCACCCCAGACGAAATCGTCGCCCCCAAGAGCGGTTACAAAATCATCATTGAGCCCAGCGGCGATTAGATCTCCGAACTGTGAAGCTTCATTTGCTGCATCACCGACAACGTCTTCAACATCGGCGATATCCCTATCTCGATCGTTGTAAATCACGCCTCCTGCCTCTGCTGTATAGCCCGATGGGACATAGTTGTGCTTAGCGACAAATTCTACGGTTTCCAGATCGCTGAAGCTGGCAGGCAAATCTTCGGGCAACAGAAAATGGGTTTCTTGCGTCTGAGATCCGCCGTTACCATCCATGGCAACTCGCGCACCTTCAATCGCATAGAAAATTGTACCACCTGTAGACGTCTCAATTAGCAACCATTGCTGGGCGTGCGCATCTGGATCGGTGTGGGCTCCGTTATACGCTACAATGCGGACGCTGCTCACACTCGGATGCTCAAACGAGTCAAGGTCGTACACATCCACAACCTTCCCTTCGATCTTAAGTATGTCGCGCGTGCTATCGTAGTCATCCAGCCGGCCCACGACGATTCCACCACTGTGAACTTCGTGAATGTCGACAAAGTCATACGTATCAGTGAAGTTTGCGTCGCTGGGGAAGTCGGCAAATGTGTGATGGCCGTGTGCGAAGCCATCAATATCACTAAAGATCATGTTGATCGTATCATCTCCATGCCCCGCGAACGGATGGAACTGAGCACGAGTGTTTGTTGCCGTCAGGTTGAACGTATCTCCAGCAGCGGTCCCATGTAAACCGCCTCCCGCATGGCCCAGATGATGAAGTTCGACGTCAGTGTAGGTATAGGTAGCCATAGATTTTTCCAGCTCTTCGATCAGGGCTAAGCGCTTGCCACTCCATTTCGCTCAGATATCGGGAAAAGAGGCCGTCTTCCGAAATCGAAAGACGGCCCAAAAAGGAAATGCGGGAGTGGGGTGCGTGTGCAAGCATGTCGCATGCTCAATCGCATTTCCAATCTCTACGCCCCCAGTCGTCGGGGTGTAAGTTTGCCGGGGTGCAGTGTCTGAGGAAGTGAGTTGTTGCTGAAGTGAGCAAAGCGATGTCCCAAACTACGATTTGAACGCACTGCTACGCCGATAGCTATCGCAAGCTCGTGTGCAGTCTTGGGCATCCGTGCAAAACTATCCCCAAGAGCCGTCGGCTCCTGCTCTTCACTGGAAAATGCTCCAGACGACCAATAAAGAGATATTGGAAGTCTGTGGTCCGTTAGGCGCATAAGACGCACCCACTTTGCTAGGGAGGATTTCCTATAGCTCGCATCAAGGCAGATCGCGACCATCCCCCATTCTTCTGGGTATGGAGAGACGATCTTGAACGCATTTTCGATACTATCTGTAGAGCCCACTTCCAATTCGAGCTCAGACGCCGCACCAGCGAAAGGAATGATCTTATTATTACGGCAATCATTGGTGACCAAAAGAACCGCCCCGGCTCCGAAGGCCTAGTGATTGAAATCGCAACTCCTCAACACACTTGGGAGCAGCTTTTTCAGCACCTTCAAGCCCAAGGATTCTCGATTCTTGCAGTATAGGTTCATCTTGCAGACCAAGCATTAGACGCTCCAGCATCGCTGTATTTCTTCAACTCATTCTTGCTACAGGAACATCTCAATCGTTGTTTGGTTGTGTGTTAAATTGGTCCAGTGGTTGTGCAAATTGCGTTACAAATTGGGTATCGCCTACAATCATATGTTTCCTAGCCGGAAACTCACGAAGTAGCGCAGGAATGCCTACCCCGCCAAGGCGGCCGTGTTCGAGCGCACTAATCCGCTCATCTCAATCAACTAGGTAAAGCAGTTTTGCCCCCAAATCTTGACCTCTTGCTTGGCGTGTATGAAGCTCTGACTATCTCCCCTGAAATCAGCGACCGCCCAGAAATACTCCCGGAGATTTCCGGAGCTGTTCTCGAGGTAAGCGACTACCTCTTGTAGGCATTGTCACCCCTCGAACATGAAATCCTTGGTCACTCGGATGTCATTTCTCGGAGGCACCCCAAATAGTGAGGTAGACAATGCAGCAAGCACAAGATATAGTATCGGCCTGACTTTAATCGTGAGGTCACGGATATAGGAAGCACACAGGGTCCCTACCGGAGGTGCCCGTATGGTGTTGAGCCCACCTGTTTTCAGGTCATGTAAGTGGCGAACCTAAAGGCCGCCCAGGTTCCGGCAACTGGGTTAAGTCCCCGAGGCACACCCTTCGCTGGCTGGCATCACGTTCACCATCCCTAAACGGCTGGGGAGCGTGTGTCTTTTGCATCTCGTTCCCCAGAATATGAAAGAACGAGATGAAAGAAGATCATTTTATTGCCCCTGAGAGCTTTCTCACCATCCCCAATGCAGCTGAACGCTTGGGGTATTCCCACCACCACCTTACGGCGCGCCGTGAAATCCGGCCTGGTGCCGAGCTATCGCCCGCTGGGCCAACGCGTCCGCGTGCGCCTTTCCGAAATCATCGCGGTCATTGAGGCCCAGAAAGTGGGAGGGCAGCGCGATGAATAAAGGAGTTTTTGCAACTAAAGCGCAAAAATACTGGGCCATCGGCTTGTCGGCCTTGCCCGAAAAACCTGGAGAAAAGAAACCAGCAATAGCGAACTGGACGTCCTATCAGGCCAATCCCCCCAGCAAGGATCGTCGGGCGGAATGGTTGAGCAGGTATTCGAACTGCGGGATCGGCATCAATCTTGGCACCCAAGTGGCCGACGGAGAGCAAATTGCCGCCATTGATGCGGACGACGATATCTGGGTTCGCCCCTTGCGCGGAGTGTTCGGCGAAGAAGCCTGTGCCAAGCGCGGAAAGAAGGGGGCCACCTTCTTCGTCCGCGTGCCCAAATCGGAAAAGGTGAAGTCCACGGTCCTTAAGGCCGTAGAGGGGTTTTGGCGCCATCGACATTCTCTCCGGGGGCAAGCAAACGGTCCTGCCGCCTTCAATCCACCCTAACACTGGCCAGCCTTACAAGTGGCTGGGGCAGCCTTTGCACAAGACGAAGTTCGAGGACCTGCCGCAGGTGGACAAGCGTTTTCTGGGTGTGCTGGCAACCGCGATCAAATCTGAACACGTCCCTTGCCTTGTTTCTGGCAAAGAGACCCACAGCGCAGCATTGTCCTTCACCGCCCAATTGGTGGCGGCTGATGCGACGGACAGCGAGATCAAGGCGTTTGTCCTGGGGTTGTTTCCGGATGGATATGCAGGCGACACGCACAAAGAGCTGCCGGGAATGATTGCCTCGGCGCGCGAAAAAGGTTTCGAAAATAGTGCTTTCAACGTACCCTATGACCCCGGCGGCACCGGGCCCATTCCGCTTGGCTTCGACAAAAATGGAACTTCGTCGTGCGGGACCAAGAGCGGGATCTCATCCTGTCCGCAACATCGTCGCAACTCTTAAGTCTTCAATGGCAGTTGGGACTGGCGCCGATGGATTTTTGGGCGGAACAGTTTCGGACCGAAAAGGGATACTCCTCTATTCTCGCCGGGAGCGCGCTGATCGAGGGGTGTCGTAGCAAGGGGCCTTTTGATCCGACCAATGTCCGCGGTCGCGGACTATGGAAGGAAGGTGATCGCGTAATCGCCAACCTCGGGGATGACCTTCCTGACGATCTCCAATGCCATTACCTGTGCTTTTCTCCTATTCCTGTCGAACCCTGTGAGGACTTCGATGCAAAACGTCTTCAGGAATTGATCCAACACTTCAATTTCCGCGATCAAGGAAACGCAGCGATGCTGTTTGGCTGGCTCTCCACCGCTTTAATTGGAGGGGCTCTCGATTGGCGTCCGCATGGGTTCCTGTTTGGACCGCCGAACACCGGCAAGACCACGCTTCACAATCTAGTTGCCGGGCTTCTTACGCCCATGGTGGTCGCTGCAGATGGCCAAAGCACCGAAGCCGGCATTCGCCAGCGTCAGGGCCGGATGCCTTGCCAGTTCTGCTCGATGAATTCGAGACGGATACAGAAGCCCGTCGTTTGCAGAGCATCTTGCGTCTGGCCCGCAGCGCCTCATCCGCAGAATCCCCTTTGCTTCGGGGAACTCCGGAAGGCAAAGCCATGCAATTCAGCATCAGGGCGAGCTTCATGTTCTCGGCGGTGAATGTGACCGGCATGACCCCCGCAGATCAAACGCGCATCCTAACGATGGAACTGTGCCCCCATGACAGTGATCCGGAGATTGGCACCAAAATCGAAGCAGAACTCGCCCATTTCCGGACCTTGGGCCCGCGCTGGTGCGGATATGTCGTCGGATTGGCAACGACCATCTTGGAGGCGATCCCCGTGCTCTCTGCCGCCATGCACGGCTATGACAGCCGGTTGCGCAAAACCTTCGCAACTTTGATGTCGGGTACGTTTGTAACGTTGCACCGCCGTGTTCCCACACCCAAGGAAGCCGAGCAGATGGTCGACGAGTATCGCCAGACCATTGAAGGGCACCAGCGTGATCAAGAGCGCGACAACGCGCAGGAATGCCTCACGCACCTGCTGTCCCACATCGAACGCGCGCATGACGCAGGCGAAAACACGGTTGGCTACTGGCTTGCTCGGGAGTTGCAGCGGATCCGCAGCGGGGCACGGCACAATACGATCACGGAGTCGAAACGGATCACGGACACCCTGCAAGCCAAATTCCACATCGGCAAAGGCCAAGATGGCCTCCTGTTCCGGAATGGCTCCGAGGCAATGGACCGGATCTATGCGGGCACGCGTTGGGCCAACGGGGCTTGGAACCGGGCGCTGGGGCAACTGTCGGGCAGCTTCAGGCTCGAACACCCGGAACGGTTTCCGAACATTCCCGGCAAGCATCGTTGCTTGGGGATCCCGCTCCATTACCTGCCCGAACTTGATGACGAGGATGATGGGGATGGCGATGTATCGTTCTGATAGCAACGCATGGGTACGGTACGGTGTACCGGGCACCGGTATACCCCCTGCCGCGCGGGGGAGGGGGATCCCCCTCCCTCACCATATGGGTATATATATCCCCACCATGAACCGTTCCGTACCGTTCCCAGCTATTTGGGTTGTCTAATTTGGTTGAGGAACCTTGCGGCCAGTCTGCGCGCCACCATGGCTCCGCTCAGGCCCGTCCCGTGGCCTCCTAAAGCCGTACACTCAGCCTCTTTCTCCCCCACCCAGCGAGACAGGTGGTCA
>LLEO01000013.1_pt1 | contig 38091 bp, 48 predicted proteins | sample 595861 | NCBI WGS metagenome assembly LLEO01 (sample SAMN02919315, study PRJNA255460) | bioreactor metagenome | biome: chemostat; feature: culture 2012_25.1; material: sediment; isolation source: day35 25degC chemostat 2012 inoculated with Wadden Sea sediment taken from... | place: Germany: Bremen ... | reverse complement strand
ATCGTGGCACTTGTCCAGGGAGGATAACATGGACGGATCGCAAATTGGTACGGTCGAATGGACCATCAAAGGGGAGCTCATCCTCAACTGTAACTGCACGGTCTTCTGCCCCTGCGTGGTCAGCCTTGGGGATCACCCGCCGACGGAGGGGTATTGCATGGGCTGGGCCGGCGTCCGCATCGACGAAGGCCAGTATGGCGGCGTAGACCTGTCGGGTTTGAATGTGGGTTTGCTGCTGGAAATTCCGGGTCGAATGGCGCGCGGCAACTGGAAAGCGGCTGCCTATATCGACGAACGTGCCTCGGACGAGGCATTTGAGGCGCTGTGCCACATCTTCACCGGGGCGGCCAAAGGTACTACTGGACTGTTCAAAATGCTGGTCAGCGAGTTCCTGGGGGCTGAGCGTGCTCCGGTATCGTTCGAGACGGAAGGCAACACCCGTCGTCTGATCGTTGGCAAGGCCATTCGCGGCTCGATCACCCCGGTTCCCGGTAAAGGCGGTGCCGAACAGGTTATCACCAACACCAACTACTGGATGGGCCCGGACATCACCGTTGCCAAAGCCGATGAAGCCCGCGTGCGAGCCTATGGCCGCGTTTGGGACTTCGACGGTAAATCTGCCGAGATTTGCCAAATCGATTGGAAAGGCCCCGGTCGCTAACGCGGCCGGAGGACCCTACGGGAGCGCGACCCATGGCCCTGATCTCTCCGTCCCGCCGCTTGCGGCGCACCCCTTTCTCTGACGGCGTCGAAGCTGCCGGGGTCAAGGGCTACACGGTGTATAACCACATGCTGCTGCCGACCGTCTTTCGGTCGGTGGAAGAAGACTATCGCCACCTGAAGGACGCGGTCCAAGTCTGGGACGTGGCCTGTGAGCGACAGGTCGAGGTGCGCGGCCCGGATGCCGCCCGCCTGATCCAGATGCTCACCCCGCGTGATCTGTCGAAGATGCAGGACGGGCAGTGTTTCTATGTCCCCATGGTGGACGAAACCGGGGGGATGCTGAACGACCCGGTGGCCGTGAAACTGGACGAAGACCGGTTCTGGATCTCGATTGCCGACAGTGACCTGATCATGTGGGTGAAGGGGCTGGCCTATGGGTTCCGGCTGGACGTGTTGGTGGATGAACCAGACGTCTCTCCCTTGGCCATTCAAGGGCCAAAATCGGATGATCTGGCGGCGGCCGTCTTTGGCGATGCCGTGCGCGATATCCGATTTTTCCGCTACAAACGGCTTGAGTTTCAGGGGCGTAGCCTAGTGGTCGCGCGGTCGGGGTACTCCAAACAGGGCGGGTTCGAGATCTATGTCGAAGGATCCGACATCGGCATGCCGCTGTGGAACGCACTGATGGAGGCAGGCAAAAGCATGGATGTGCATGCGGGTTGCCCCAACGGGATTGAGCGCGTCGAAGGTGGGCTTTTGTCCTATGGTAACGATATGACCCGCGAAAACACCCCGCACGAGGCCGGGTTGGGGCGGTTCTGTTCAACCCAAAGCGCCCTGGGCTGCGTGGGGCGCGATGCGTTGTTGCGCGTGGCCAAGGAAGGCCCTGTGCAACAAGTGCGCGCGATCGAGATCCTAGGGACCGTGCCGCCCTGCGATCGGGCGTGGCCACTTATGGATGGGGATCAACAGGTGGGGCAGGTGACCTCGGCTGCGAACTCCCCTGATTTCAATACCGGTGTCGCGATCGGCATGGTGCGGATGACCCATTGGGACACGGGCACCGAGCTTGACGTGATGACACCTGACGGGCCGCGAGCGGCGACCGTCTATGACACATTCTGGATTTGAGGAGACGACGATGTTCAAAGCGCTGATGATGGAGCAAAACGACGAGGGGCTAGCCCAAGCGTCGATCAAGGAAATCGGTGAAGACGCGCTGCCTGAAGGCAATGTGACCGTCGCCGTGGAATACTCGACCGTGAACTACAAGGACGGGCTGTGCCTGTCGGCCAAGGGTGGGGGGCTGGTGCGCAACTATCCCCACGTGCCGGGGATCGACTATGCCGGTACCGTGGAAGCGTCGGATGACGACCGCTACAAGCCAGGCGACAAGGTTGTCCTGACCGGCTGGCGCGTGGGCGAGGTGTCTTGGGGCGGCTATTCCCAGAAGGCGCGCATTTCGGCGGACAAGCTGGTGCCGCTGCCCGAAGGTTTGACCACCCGGCAGGCAATGGCCGTGGGGACTGCTGGCTTCACCTCGATGCTGGCTGTGATGGCATTGGAGGACCACGGTCTGAAGCGGGGCAGGGGCCTGTGCTGGTGACTGGTGCGGCTGGCGGCGTTGGCTCGGTTGCCACTGCCATTTTGGCCAATCTTGGCTACGAGGTTGCCGCAGTGACCGGACGTGCTGATCAGGCGGACTATCTGAAGTCGCTGGGCGCCACCACGATCGTCCCGCGCGAAGAACTGAACGAGACCACCAAACGCCCGCTTGAGGCCGAAACATGGGCCGGGTGTGTGGATGCCGTGGGCGGCGACATGCTGGCGCGTGTTCTGGGGCAGATGAAATACGGCGCGTCCGTGTCGGCGGTTGGTCTGGCGGGGGGGGCGCACCTGCCTGCAACGGTCATCCCGTTCCTGCTGCGCGGTGTGAACCTGCTGGGTATTGATTCAGTCATGCAGCCCTACGACAACCGCGTACGGGCGTGGCAGCGGATTGCGAAAGACCTGCCGATGGACAAGCTGGAAGCGATGATCACCCCTGCGACACTGGAGGACCTTCGGGCTGGGGGCTGATATCCTAAAAGGGGGTGTCAAAGGTCGTGTCGTGGTGGATGTAAATGCCTAAAAACGATGAGGGGCGCGCTGTCGCGTCCCTCGCCAACAGAACGCTAGAAGAAATTGACGGGCAGCGCTGGGGAACGCCCTGCTGCGCGTCGTATATCGAGGCCACATGCGCCTCGCTGCGCAAGAAACCCCTTGGACAATTCACAACCGAAGACCTGCGCATCATGATTGCGCAGGATATTGGTGCGGATGTGCTGAAGCCCTTTGCGCTGGCGGTCTTGAGCGAAGATCCCATGGCCGAGGGGGATTATTATCCCGGTGATCTGCTCGAAGCCGCACGTAAGCGATGGCCCGAGGATGCCGAGCTTGAAGCCCTGACATAGAAACGGCGCCGGAAAGACCCGGCGCCGCTTTTGTTTTAGTATTGGCGAAGCTTACTCAGCCGGCTCTGCCTGCGTGCTTGCGTGTTTGTCACGCAGACCGTCGCGGTACAGCGCCTTGGTCAGCGACACCATCATCAGCCCCATGACCGCCGTAAAGGGAAGCGCGCCGATGATCATCGCGTTTTTCAGCGCGTCCATCGGGTTGTTTTCCCCCGCAGCCAGAAGCAGCGTCCCGATCACGGCGGTCAGAACCACACCCCAGACGATGCGGTGCTTGATGCCGGTCTCTTGCTCGCCGCCCGACATGATGGTGTTCATCACAAGGATGCCACTGTCAGCCGAGGTCACAAGGAAGGTCAGGATCAGCACAACGCACATGACGGTAATGATCTGCAGGAACGGACCCGAGATCATCTCTCCCAGCGTGACGAAAAGCTTCGAGGTGTTCGACGCGCCGATGATGGCACCTTCCGCAGCGCCGCTCAGCTCCAGATCAATGGCTGTGCCGCCAAGGATGGTCATCCAGGCAAAGCAGACCAAAGCCGGGGCGAATACGCATCCGATGATGAACTCACGAACCGAACGACCCTTCGAGATGCGGGCCAAGAACAGGCCTACGAAGGGCGAGAACGCGATCCACCATGCCCAGTAGAAGGTGGTCCAGCCAGCCTGCCAGCCGAACTGACGGGCGGGTTCACCAGCGGCGTAGACCTCACGTAGGACGTCTGCGGGCAGGGCGGCTGCATCGCCTTCCAGACCCGACACGAAGCCTCCATAGCTACCCCATGCGTTGGTTGCGCCACCCTTCAAGGTGTCAGCCAGCGGTGCTGCGGCTTCCGGCAGGTTTGCCACGAAGTCGCCAGCGGGCTGCGGGCCATAGGCACCGAAGGACAACTGCACGATGTGCAGGAGATAGTCGATCAGGGCTGCGCCATAGGTGGACATCGCAAAGAAGAACGAGCCAAAGACAACGAAGGTCAGAAGCAGGATCAGCGACAGAACCAGGTTCAGGTTCGACAGGTACTTCACCCCGCGTCCAACACCCGAAACAGCCGAGATAATCGACAGACCCATGATGCAGACCAGACCAGTCACCAGACCAACTTTGGCCGGGGGCAGGCGCGTCGCCCGACATATCCATCATCCACTCCATGCCGGTGATGGCATAAAGACCGTCAATGAACTGGCTGACGCCGAAGCCGATGGTAACCGAAACACCCAGAATGGTGGCGACAACGCCCAGAACGTCTACGATGTGACCAAAGAAGCCGTTTACGTACTTGCCGAACAGCGGCGTCAGGGCTGAGCGGATCGTCAGTGGCATATCACGCGTATACGCATAGTAAGCCAGCGACAGGCCGGTCATCACATAGATCGCCCAAGCGTGGAACCCGTAGTGCAGGAAGGTATAGCGATATCCCGACTGCAGGCTTTCCGGTGTGTTGGGTGCGACATCTCCGGTTAGGATGACCGGGTTCGATCCCCACAGGCCCAAAGGCTCGGCGGTTGCGAAGACCATCAGGCCGACGCCCAGACCGGCGCCAAACATCATCGAGAACCACGAGAAGTTCGAGAACTCGGGCTTTTCGCCCGGCAGGCCCATCACGCGTTTGCCGGTAGACGGCAGGATAGCAACGATGGCCAGGAAGAATAGGAACATGCCTACGATGATGATGTAAAAGCTGTTGAACCCTTCAAGAAGGCGCCAGTTCAGGCTGCCGAGGGTGGAATTTGCGTTTGCTGGGAAAACCAGTGCCCAGATCACCAATGCAACCATGATCCCTTTCGAGATCAGCGCAATCGGAAGGCTGTTGCCCTCGTAAAATCCTGACGGTGCCTTCGGAATGTGAAGCTCCGTGAAGGGGGGTTTGATACTCATATTCCCTGTCCTTGGTTGTTTAACCTTGCTCAATCGGACGGGCCGAATGGCATCTTGTGAGCCTGACGGACAGGATTTGTGCGACGTTCGTCAAAATGGACAGGATCGTGGTCAGATGCGACAAAATGTCGTTTTTTAACACGTTAAGAAGGTGGATTTTCGGTGTGCGATTGTATGCAGCTTTTGTTGACCTTGACGCGAAAACCATCGCCGTTTAGCCAGATCCTGTCCTTGTTTCGACTAGGGCTGTCCGCGGATGTATCAGGCCGCGGGCTGGCTGGAAGACCTGCCGGATCTGGGGTGGCTCTGATCTGATGGGCACCCCCCAAACATGACTGAAGGAGCCGATAATGGTCGAACTGGACATCAACTGGGTGCGCGCGCAATTCCCTGCTTTCTCTGAACCGACTTTACAGGGGCAGGCGTTCTTCGAAAATGCGGGTGGATCTTATACCTGCAAGCCCGTGATTGATCGCCTAACCCGTTATTACACCCAGCGTAAGGTTCAGCCCTATGCTCCTTACGAGGCATCCCGACTGGCAGGGGAAGAGATGGACGAGGCGCGGGCGCGTCTGGCGGCGATGATGGGGGTTGAGACGGACGAGCTGTCCTTTGGTCCCTCGACCACGCAAAACACCTATGTGCTGGCACAGGCGTTCCGGCAGCATTTGTCGAAGGGGGCGACGCAATTGTCGTCACAAATCAGGATCACGAGGCGAACTCGGGGCCCGTGGCGGCGGCTGGCCGACGAAGGGTTCGAGGTCCGCGAATGGCAGATTGACCCCGAAACCGGCCATCTGGACCCCGGCTGCGTTGGATGACCTTCTGAGTGACGGTAAGGTCAAGCTGGTCTGCTTCCCCGCATTGCTCGAACGTGGTGGGCGAGATCAACGACGTGAAGGCGATTTGCGCCAAGGCCCGCGCGGCAGGGGCCTATAGCTGTGTGGATGGTGTCAGCTACGCCCCGCATGGTTTGTAAATGTGGACGCTCTGGGGGCAGATGTCTATCTGTTCTCAGCCTATAAAACCTATGGACCGCATCAGGGCATCATGGTGATCCGCCGCGCGCTGGGCGAGGCACTGCCCAATCAGGCGCATTATTTCAACGCAGGCAGTCTGTATAAACGCTTCACCCCTGCCGGCCCGGACCACGCACAGGTCGCAGCTTCGGCCGGGATGGCGGATTATATGGAGGCACTGGCCAGACATCATGGAGCATCCGGTGATCCGGCAGATCTAGCCGCCACTGCCCACACCCTGATGCGGGACCACGAGGTCAAGCTGTTGCAACCGCTTCTGGACTACGCCACGGCCAAGAATTCGGTCCGCCTTCTGGGGCCATCGGTTGCGGCCAATCGTGCGCCGACGGTATCGCTGGCCTCGGTCAAGCCGGGCGAGAATCTGGCCGCGGCGCTGGCCCCGAAAGGCATCATGGCGGGCGGCGGTGACTTCTACGCGGTGCGTGCGCTTCAGGCGCAGGGCGTCGATCCGGCGCATGGCGTTCTGCGTGTCAGTTTCACGCATTACACGTCCGCGGAAGAGGTCTCGAAATTGATCGAGGCGTTGGATCAAGTGCTCTGACACATCACATGCTTGTCCCCGGCAACACCGGCCGGGGCATCACCTTAGTATACTGCAATTGCAGAACCGTTTTCCGCAGCTGCACAGCAGCTACCTTGCCAGCTCACCCATGCACGACATAGCCTTCTAGCAGTTTATCGATGCTTCAGGGGTGAGATATGATCCTGACAGAGACCAAGGACCAACGTGATCTGCCGCGCTATTTCGCGCAAGTATTTGCGATTACCAAACGCATGAATAAAGGGCGATTGGACTTCGTGATGCCCGATGGACGCCGGTTTCGGGCAGAAGCCCCTCAGCCCGGTTATGTGGCCGAATTGCATGTCCATGACCCGGACGTCTTCGCCCGTTTGATCCGCGAGGGTGATCTGGGCTTTTGCGATTCCTACATCGAAGGTGGATGGTCGACCCCTGATCTGCAGGCCTTTCTGGATCTGGTGCAGGACGACAATGACATGATCTATGACGGGTTTCCCGGTCAGATCTTCGTGCGGGCTTACGAGCGTCTACGCCACCTAATGCGGGCGAATACCAAAAAGCAGGCGAAGAAAAACATCTCGGCGCACTACGATCTAGGCAATGACTTCTACATGGCGTGGCTGGACGACACGATGACCTATTCATCGGCCTGTTCCGCACGGGGCAGGAAAGCCTTGAGCGCGCACAAGAGGCCAAATACGCATCGATGATCGACGAGATGGGCGTTGGGCCGGGGGATCACGTGCTGGAGATCGGCTGCGGATGGGGCGGCTTTGCCGAATATGCCGCGCGCAAAGGGATACGCGTCACCGGGCTGACCATCAGTCAGGAGCAACATGATTTTGCGGTCGAGCGACTGCGCCGCGCGGGGCTATCTGGCATGGTCGACATCAAGATGCAGGATTACCGCGACGAAACCGGCCAATATGACGGTATTGCCTCGATCGAGATGTTCGAGGCGGTCGGCGAGAAATACTGGCCGATCTATTTCGAGACGGTGAAATCTTGCCTGAAACCGGGCGCGAAGGCCACGCTTCAGATCATCACCATCGCCGAGCGCAGGTTTGAGGCTTACCGTAAAGGCGTTGATTTTATACAGAAATATATCTTCCCGGGCGGCATGTTGCCGTCAAAAACCGTACTGCAGGACGAGGTTGCGCGCGCTGGGTTGGACACGCAAAACCAAATCGCGTTTGGTGAAAGCTACTCGGTCACGTTGCGTCGGTGGTTTGATCGTTTCAACGCCAGTTGGGGCAAAATCGCCCCGTTGGGATTTGACGAAAGGTTTCACCGGATGTGGAACTTCTATCTGACGTCCTGTGCCGCGGCGTTTCATTCTGGAAGCTGCGACGTGGTGCAGTTGACCGTGGCGCGGAAGTCGGATAAACCTGTGTGACTGCCGTGCTTTACGTCATAATATGGCCATAAGCAGATCTTAACGATTTGGTAAGAACCACCACGCGCCCAAACGACGGAAAACCAATGCCCACAGCCGCTAAACTTCTCTCTGCACTAATTTTGGCTGCTGTTGGTTGGATGTGTGGCGAACTGGTCAAACCCCTGATGCCCGAGGGCAGGGACCTGTCCTATCTGTCACCGACCACGGCAGCGGTCGGGTTCTTTGTCGGCTGGTTCTATTTGGGTCCGCGCGCGGACCGGGGGCTTGGGACTACTGGGGCAAATGCTGGGACGACGTTGTTTGTGCAGGTTTTCATGACGCTGTTTACTTTCGCGTTTGCGAAGATGATCGGCAACTCTCTGCGCAAACGATATGATGGGCCGATCGAGGCGCTGCAGGATATCTTCATCATTGGTTTTGAGATGGCAATAGAATACACGACGGCCGAAATCGCTGCGGTCGCCATTCTGGGTGTGTTCATCGCGTCGTCTTCTGCCTTTTACGCCGCCCGAAAATGGGGTTAGTGCTTCTGTACGCGCGGCGCCGTGTGCAGATGTGAAAGGGATCCTGTGAACTCGTTGTTTTTTTATGGCACGCTGTGCCACCGCCCGCTTCTGGACTTGGTTTTGGGGGGCGAAAGTACTTGCCGTATCAGTCCCGCGATCTTGCCCGGACATGTGGCAAATTGGGTTCAAAATCAACCCTTTCCGATGATTTCTGAACGTGAAGCTTCAGCCCAGTTAAGCGGGCTTTTGGTGCAGGATCTGTCGGATCAAGACGTGGCGCGATTGAATTTCTACGAGGGTGGTTTTGACTATTCTCTTCAGGAAGTCATGGTGCAGGTTGAACCAGAGGGCACGCAGGTTCAGACGCAGGTTTACTTCCCGACACCCGGCCTGTGGACACCCGGAGCGGTATGGAACCTGAGAGACTGGGAGCAACAGTTCGGCGCCATGACCGTCGAAGCCGCGAAAGAGGTCATGGAAGGGTTCGGGCACGTTTCGCCGGACGAGATCGCACGGCGCTTTCCCATGATCCGCACGCGTGCGTCGAGCCGGGTTCGGGCGCGGAGCGAACCGGCCCCGACGACCTTGCGCGCAGACTATGGTGTGCAGGATGTTGCCGTGACACGCCGCGGCCGCCCCTATACCAAGTTCTTCACCTTGGAAGAGCAGGAACTGTCCTTCCGCAAATACTCGGGGCGAGATGAGCGCGGTCGTCGACCGTGCCGCCTTTGTAGGCGGGGATGCTGTGATCGTGCTGCCCTATGACCCGGTGCGCGACCGTGTTCTGGTGATTGAACAGTTCCGCATTGGCCCGCAGGCTCGCGGGGACGTGCATCCGTGGCTGTTGGAGCCCATCGCAGGGCGGATTGACGGGGGCGAAGCACCCCAAGACTGCGCACGCCGCGAAGCGATGGAGGAAGCAGGGTTAAAACTGGACCGCCTGATCCCGCTGCCTCCACATTATCCAAGCCCCCGGCGCGAATACCGAATTCTTTTATCCTTTCATTGCCCTGTGTGATCTTCCGGATGATGCAGGTGGGATTGGCGGCGTCGAAAGCGAGGCCGAGGACATCCGCAGCCACGTCATTCCCTTTGATCGCTTGATGGAACTGATCACCTCGGGCGAGGTTAACGTGGGTCCGTTGATCCTTGCGGCCTTCTGGTTGGCGGCCAATCGACAGGATTTGCGCACGCATTCGTGATGCTCGGCCTTGAACCGCCTATTGTCAGGTCATACAGATGGTAGAAACGACGCGCGATAAAGGGCTGGAAAATGGACATCAAACGCGATCTCGAAGCAACCGTGGGCAACACGCCTCTGATCCGGCTGAATGCAGCCTCTGAGGCGACGGGCTGTGAAATTCTGGGCAAGGCCGAGTTCATGAACCGGGCCAGTCCGTCAAGGACCGCGCGGCGCTGTTCATCATCCGTGATGCTGTGGCGCGTGGCGCGCTGAAACCGGGTGGAACGATCGTCGAAGGCACTGCGGGCAATACCGGGATCGGGCTTGCGCTGGTTGGCGCCTCGATGGGCTTCAAGACGGTGATCGTGATCCCGGAAACGCAGTCCGAGGAAAAGAAAGACATGATCCGTCTGGCCGGGGCTGAATTGGTTCAGGTGCCTGCTGTTCCCTATAAGAACCCCAACAACTACGTGCATTACTCGCGCCGTCTGGCTGAGAAGCTGAACGAAAGCGAACCGGCGGGCGCGATCTGGGCCAACCAGTTTGACAACGTGGCCAACCGTCAGGCGCATATCGAAGGCACGGGCCCCCGAGATCTGGGCGCAAACGGGTGGCAAGGTGGATGGTTTCACCTGTGCGGTCGGGTCGGGCGGGACGCTGGCCGCGTCGGTATGGCGCTGCAGCCCCAAAGGTGTGAAAGTTGCGCTGAGCGATCCGATGGGCTCGGGCCTGTATTCGCTTTATGAAACTGGCACTGCCGCGGCCGAAGGTGGCTCGATCACCGAAGGGATCGGGCAGGGGCGGATCACCGCGAACCTTGAGGGCTTCACGCCCGACATGCGGTTCCAGATCCCCGACGACGAAGCGCTGCCGGTGATCTTCGACCTGCTGCAGGACGAAGGCCTGTGCTTGGTGGCTCGTCCGGCATCAACGTGGCCGGCGCATGCGCATGGCGCGCGAGATGGGACCGGGCCACACGATCGTGACCGTTCTATGTGACTATGGCACGCGCTATCAGTCGAAACTGTTCAACCCGGACTTCCTGCGTGAGAAAGGCCTTCCGATCCCCACTTGGTTGGATCGCGAGCCTGCTTTCATGCCCGAGGTCTTCGAGGATATCTGATGCCCCCTGATCTGCGCCGTTCGACGCTGCCCACCCGGTTCCTTTGGCTGATGCGGGTGTGGCTGTGCGCTGCGCTGCTGCTTGTTCCCCTGGGGGTCAGCGCGCAAGACGCAGATACCAGCACTGATGCGCCTAGCTATGTCCTGACCAAAAGTGGCGCGCCGGATTATCTGGTGTGGTCGCGTGTGGCTGAACGGGGCGAACGTGTGCTCGAAATCGGGCGCGCCTCAGATCAGGCCTTCAGCGAGTTGCGCGGCGAAATTGACCAGTGGCGCGGGCTGTTCAAATCCGCGCAGGACGAAAACTCGATCCGCATCAACACGCTGAAGACGCAACTGGCAACGCTTGGGCCCGAGCCGGAAGATCCCGGAAGCGAAGTGGCAGTGCTGACCCAGCGCCGTGCCGAGCTGACCGAGGAACTGAACAAGGCGCAGGCGCCAGTCAAAGAGGCCGAAGAGGCCTACGCCCGCGCTGACCTTCTGATCCGCGAAATCGACAGCGTGTTGCGCACGCGCCAGACCAATCAGCTTTTGGAACTTGGCCCAACACCGCTGAACCCGGCGGCGTGGCCATCGGCTCTGGCCTCGCTGAGGCAAACCTTCTCGACGGCGCTGACCGAGATGCGCAATGCATGGGGCAGCGATGCTCAGCGGCGCGATTTGCATGCCGATCTGCCGCTGACACTGGTCCTGTTGGCTATTGGTCTGGTGTTGCTGTCTCGCTCGCGTAGCTGGCTGATCCAGCTTGGAAACCGGCTGCGCCAGATGCGCAATGGGCCTTCGCGCGGGGTGGTTGGATTTGTCATTTCGCTGGGGCAGGTGATCGCGCCGATGTTGGGGCTGACGGCCTTTTTGATCGCCTTGAACCTTGCGGGCGTTCTTGGTCTGCGTGGGCAGGTGATCGCGGATGCTTTGCCTGCGGTTGGTCTGCTGTTCTTCGTTGCGCTGTGGATTGGCAACCGGATTTTTGGCGCGGAACCAACGCATGCGTCTCTTTACCTTCCGACCCCGGCTTTGCGCGCCGAAGCGCGCATCGATGTCACACTGTTGGGGCTGCTTCTGGGGCATCTTGTCCCTGCTGCGCGACATCGGCGCGGCCGAGGCGTATTCAAGCAGCACCAACGCGGTTCTGGCGTTTCCCTTGCTGGTGGGCGCGGGGGTGCTGTTGGTTCGTCTGGGGCGTCTGCTGCGCCGCCATCTTGGCACACAGACATCGCACGCCCAGAGCACGTTCAGAACGCGGACCATCGCGATCATTGGGCGGATTTGTGAACTTGTTGGGTTCGTGGCGCCCGTTGCTGCAGCTGTCGGGTATTCCAAACTGGCCGAGGCTCTGCTGATCCCGACCATCCTGACGCTGGCTGTTCTGGCGGTGCTCGAAATCCTGAATGCCTTCATCAAGGCTGTCTATGCCACGGTTTTCCGCGCCGATAATGAGACGACGGATCAAGCGCTTTTGCCTGTCATCATAAGTTTCTGTCTGCTGTTGGGGGCGATCCCGCTGCTGGCCTTGATCTGGGGCGCGCGGTCCACTGATCTGCTGGAGCTTTGGATGCACTTCCTGAACGGGTTCCAGATGGGTGACGCCCGGATTACACCTCGCGCATTTATGATCTTCGCGGCGATTTTCCTTGTCGGTTATGGCGCGACCCGCGCGGTTCAATCAGCACTGCGTAGTACCATTCTGCCCAAGACCAAAATGGACAAGGGCGGGCAGAACGCCATCGCAGTGGGCACGGGCTATGTCGGGGATTTTTCTGGCGGCCGTGATCGCGATTACTGGGGGCAGGGATCGACCTTAGCTCGATCGCGATCATTGCCGGTGCCCTGTCCGTCGGGATTGGCTTTGGCCTGCAAACCATCGTGTCGAACTTCGTTTCGGGCATCATCCTTCTGATTGAACGCCCCATTTCCGAAGGGGACTGGATCGAGGTGAACGGCCAGATGGGCTATGTGCGCGATATCTCAGTCCGCGCCACCCGGATCGAGACGTTTGATCGATCTGATGTGATCCTGCCCAACTCGGACCTCGTGTCGGGTGTTGTCACAAACTATACGCGTGGCAACTCGATCGGACGAGTAATTGTGCCGGTGGGCGTGGCCTATGGTACTGATACGCGGCGCGTAGAGGCGATCCTGCGCGAGATTGCAGAAGCGCATCCGATGGTCACTGTCAATCCGGCCCCGTCTGTGGTGTTTCAAGGGTTCGGCGCAGACAGCCTCGATTTCGAGATCCGCGCCATCCTGTCTGACGTGAATTTCATGCTGTCGGTGAAAAGCGAGATCAACCACGAGATCGCCCGCCGGTTCGTCGAAGAAGGGATCGAGATTCCGTATGCGCAGCGCGACATCTGGTTGCGCAACCCAGAAGTGTTGACCGGGGGCGGCAACGACGCCCGTGGCGACGGCGGCAGCGCCCGAACAAAAATTGGACCGCGACGTCATGACGGTCGAGGATCTGGATGGAGAAGGCGAAGGCGATGAGTAAGCCGCTGTTTCAAGACGACGCTATCTAACCGAGGCACCGGGGGCGCGTTGTGGCCCATACCGATCAGGGCGGCGTGGTTCTGGATCAAAGCTTGTTTTATGCGACCGGCGGTGGGCAGCCCGGCGACCGGGGGAGCTTGGCGTGGGCCGGTGGGCAGATGGAAATTGCCACCACCGTGAAGGGCGAGGACGGCGCGATCGTTCTGGTGCCTGCAGAGGGGCAGGGCGTGCCACCTGTTGGGTCTGATGTCGTCCAGACGCTCGACTGGGACCAGCGTCTGCGTCACATGCGGATGCATACGGCGCTGCATCTGCTGTCAGTCGTGATCCCGCTGCCTGTGACGGGTGGTCAGATCGGAGCCGAGAAGTCGCGCCTCGATTTCGCGATGGAGCACCCGCTGGAAGACAAACAGGCGGTCGAGGACGCTTTGAATGCCCTGATCGCCCGCGATCTAGCGGTCACAACCCGCTGGATTTCCGATGCCGAGCTCGAGGCCAATCCCGGTCTGGTCAAAACCATGTCGGTTCAGCCTCCGAAAGGGGCAGGGCAGGTGCGGTTGGTGAGGATCGGGACGGAAGAAGAGCAGGTGGATCTGCAACCTGTGGCGGCACGCATGTTGTGCGTACGGCCGAAATCGGCCGCGTCCGCCTTGGGAAGGTCGAGAAAAAGGGCCGCATGAACCGCCGCGTCGCCCTGCATCTTGAGGCCTAGCGCTGCCGCGCGCGGTAACCTGACGGGCCACCCCACTTGGCGATGGCCGCAGCAAGCTGCGGCAGATTTCAGGCCTCCGGCGGGGATATTTCGGGCAAGAAAATGCGATGGGAGTCGCCGCGTTTGGTTGGGCGTAGATATTCGCCCAGCCTGCCATGAAAAGTGACAATGACCGCTTGAACCCCGCAGCACTTCCGAATAACAACGTCGGCGGAGCGGTGGCCGAGTGGTCGAAGGCGCACGCCTGGAAAGTGTGTAGGCGGGGAACCGTCTCGAGGGTTCGAATCCCTTCCGCTCCGCCACTAAACATATATAGTGCACAGAAAAATAACAATTTTTACATATCTTTGATCGCAGACCCTAACCGTTTCCCTAACTTAGTTCTTTGAGTGAAGCTGAGCTCGCACTGCTGCGGTAACTCTTAAGTGTGTTTGCAAGCTTACGTCATCCACTACCCCGTACACCAGATGCAGTCCTCTAAAGGTACTACTGCCGCTGTTCTGCTTCTAACACGTAGCGAAATGCTCAAAGTGAGGGGGCCGAGATCTGAATTAGTCGCAGTTGGTATAGTTGCTTTTCATGCAAGACGCCGCTCGTTCTTGAGCTTTCTCAATCGTGGCAGGTGTCATTGTATCTGTTAGTGTATCTCGAGCAGTGGCCGCCTTTAGGTTTCCGTTAGCGGCGGAGATATTTAGCCACATGTGAGCGGTCTGAGTATCCTGTAGAACACCATCTCCTACTAAGTGTAGCAGGCCTAACGCGTGTTGCGCTGCGGTGTCACCTTGTAGGGCTGCCTGCCGAAACCAGAATGCAGCTTTAGACTTATTTAGTTTGACGCCATTACCGCTGTAATACCTAGCCGCAAGCTGGATCTGCGCTTCGACAAAGCCCTGCGCAGCAGAGCTCTCAAACAAAGCCGTTGCTTCAAACTGGTTTTCGGCGACGCCAGTTCCTTGTGAGAGCAGAGCAGCAAGTTGATACTGTGCCGCGGCGTGTCCTTGCTCGGCGGCACGCCGAAACCAGAGAGCTGCCTTTTCCAAGTCAAATGGTATACCACTGCCAGTCGCATAAAGCCCTCCAAGCATAAACTGAGCTCCAGCGTGGCCCTGTTCTGCCAAAGGATGCAACTCTTGCAATGCATCTTGGTAATTGCCAGATTTGATAGCCGCCATTCCATTTTCGAAGCTTTGAGATGAAGCTTGATTTGGTATGAGGAACCCTAAGATGGAAATAATAACAATAGCTAGCTTCATCTGCATTCTCGTCCTCTCAACTATTTCGCCTGACTATGGCACGCGCGAGCAGATGATCACCCCATAAGTCATCTGCTAAAATTAGACACCGCCAAACTCCGCAGCGTTGATTTGGATCAAGCTAAAAATCTGGGGTTCCTTTGGTGTTCGCCATAACTTGTGGGTTCCAAGTGGGTATCAGCAGTACGGAGCCTGACGGATGTACCTGCGTGCGTCTTTCGTCTCGTACTTCCGATAGCGGCCGCCCGAGTACTTCGCGCAGTCGAGAGCGTTGCCCGATGCGATGACTGAGGCCGCTAAATCGTACTCTCCGACATAGCAGATGCCTACGTACCGATCGTACGTCTTGTCGCCGTTTAGCTGGCATACGACGACCTTTCCTGCGACCAACTTCTGAAGTGTCTGTGTGGCTGCTCTGTAGCGTGGTTTGCCGCGCTCCGGGGCGTCAATACCGTTGAGCCGGACTTTGATCCTCCCCAACCCACAGTGTATCCCCATCGATAACGCGGGCACGCCCCTTTATTTCAGCTGCTTGTGCTGAAGTGGCGACCATAGCGAGCGCGAATATCAGTGAGAGAAGTCGTTTCATGGTTCCTTCCAAAGAAATCCAAATACCCAAAGACGAAACAAACGCCTTGCCGCAGTTATTGTTTTTGAACAACCCACTAGTCGCAATCAATATTGCTCAGGGCGTAGTTTATTGACCCGCATCAAAGTAATGTACACTTTGCTGTATTAACCTTTAAATTGTATGAAACAAACTAGTTTGAGAGAAGACAATGAAATCGATTATCCTTGCGACCCTGAGTATTGCTTGTTTTACGGTAGGGCATGCAGTTTCGGCTGCGCCTGCGCCCCTAATTAGTTCGGGAAACGCCGGAATTCTGGAGCACAGTGGAGGATGCCGTAAAGATTCTCCTCAAGGTCAGTGTTGCCATGCAGGGAGCAAACCCTATCACTGCCACTAGCGAACTCAGTCTTTCGGTAGGACAAAACGATTGAGGGCAGTTATTGCCCTCACCACCAACGTTAATCAAAGATAGCTAATCTAGAGTTAAATTGTCCTTTCGTTGACTAAGGGGGGGGAGAGCCAGTGCCATTTGAGATTGGTAGAGATTACAGTCGCCTTCATGACATCCACGAGAATTTTGGAGGGCAAAGGCAGAGCGGTATTTCACCAAGTTCTTCTCACCCCTTTATATTCATTTTCTCCGGAAAAACTGGCGAAACCTACGGCTACAAAGATGGGTGGCAGGAACAAGATGGTGTCTATCTTTACTCCGGAGAAGGCCAAGTAGGAGACATGGAGTTCACCCGGGGCAATCGAGCTATTCGCGACCATGTCTCCGACGGAAAGCAGTTGCTTGTCTTCAACGCCTTGGGCAGGGGAAAACCAGTTCGGTTTGTGGGGGAGTTTGCGTGTGTTTCCTACGATTTTGGTACAGCTCCAGATCGCGACGGAAACACCCGAAGAACAATTCAATTTCATCTTATTCGGGTGGAGGATGTCGGTTCTTCTATGCAAGACGTAGATGCTCCCATCGATCTGATTCGTCCTAAATCGATTGACGAACTAAGGGAGCTGGCGCTGAAAGCATCTAGCACAACGAGAAGCGAGAACTGGCGGGCCGCAAAGAACCTTCAGTACAGTCGTAGTCAGGACATTCGAGCTTACGTTCTAGAGCGAGCCCGTGGCATCTGTGAGCTTACTGGTGATCCGGCACCTTTTCTTACTCACACTGGAGAGCCGTATCTTGAAGTGCATCATATTCATCGTCTTGCCGACGGTGGCTTGGATCATCCAAAGAACTGCGCAGCGATCACGCCAAATACACATCGTGAAATTCATTACGGTGCGATGGGGAAAGAGTTAGATGACAAATTGGCTGACATTGTTGCTGTTAAAGAGCGCCAGTTTGAAGAACACCGCTAAGACGTGTGCGTATGGTAGATAAGGATGTCGTTATTTTTTTGTGACGCCATTTTCCCTTTTCCCTACTCAAACGTCATCAAAAAGGGACGCATAGTCTCAGCTTTAGTGACGTGAAAATTGCGAGCGTCGCATTTCCTATGACGTCGCGTCGCTGAACTGACTACTGGGATCTATTTTTGATCTACTCCTCGATTGCCCCAAGACCGCTTTTCACAGGGAAGTCAGGGGCCACTAATGCGGAAGTTGTGTTTGGCTGACTTCACAACCTCCCATCGCCTACTTCAATCGACACCCACTCGGTAAGATCAGCGATCCGCGCCGCCAGATCGGTCAGGCGATGCTCATTGATAAGGGTCACCGTGGCGAAGCGAGGCGTACAGGGGTGTTCCGCGAACGCGAGATCGTAGTCTTTGTTAATCCCCCCACCGGGAAACAGTCCTTTGCCGAAGAAATCGTAAAGAAGATCGTGGGCCTCACATTCTGGGTGGTAGTTGGCCTTCCAAACTGCGTACTGCCACGAGCCAATGTCGTTCAGTTCAAAAAGCTCGGCACCTTCAAACCACCCCCGATCAATCATACGCCAGTGATCAGGCTGCAGGAGCGACTGCTCAACGCCTTTTCCAAACGCACGCTCCAACACCTCGGTGCGGATAAGCGGTCGTGGGTCGGGCGAACCGTCGCTATACAGGCGCAAACCACCGCCAGGGGCAGGTTTTGAATAGAGGGCGCGCCGTCGCGGTTCCGCACGCAAGGGGCGCTTATTTCCGTGCTCTAGGTATTTGTCAGAGGCGGCACGTGCGTGCTGGGTCAGAGGTGTCGCAGTCGTGCTGGCTGCAGCGGATTTCAGAAAGTTTCGACGTGAGATCATGTCGGCCTCCTTGGTTGAGACCGGCGCGATGATCGCTGATTAGATGATGCGAACCCTTTCATTGCCGAACTGGCCACATCCCCTGTCGGGCGACCACCTTGCCGGGTTTGGCAGGTTGGTGGAGGCAAATGCCTCGCTCTTGATGCAAGGAAGAACGTAGTGTTGATCAGGATTGCTATCAAGGATTGCAACAACGCCCCGAGCATGGACGTTAATTGACAATGACTTTGTCTGTGCTTCAGGGGCATCCGCGCTAACCACACATTCGGCCACCTTAATCTATGTCAATGCGGCGACACCACAGTGCGGCAAACTCGTCCAACACGACAGGTTTGAAAGAGACGCGATACAAAAGATTATTGGGCTTTTCTGGTCACTTTTCGGACACTGGCAATGCGCGAAGACGAAGGTTGGTTTACTATGGCAATAAAGTACCTGGATATGGCTGAAGAAGTGTTGAGCAGCCACAGCAGAGGTCTACACATAAACGATATTGCATCGGCAATTTACGACAATAACCCGAACGTAGCCGAAGATTTCGATCAGTTTAGTAAGGGCCTTGGTGGCGCTCTTTCGAAAGCAGTGAAAGCTAAGACCCCGCGCTTTATTAAGCCGAAGAAAAACGGAAAGCCGAGAAAGCTGGTACAGCCTTAAACAACACAAACCTCCGAAACTTGCTGTATCTGGTGCTGAGAAAGGCCTGTCCACACAGAACATCGGAAGTGGTGGAGAGCACGCAGTGATTAGCGAACTCCTGTTTAATGGGTTCAATGCGGCCAACATGGCGGTAGACGATGGGATCGACGTAGTCGCATCTAAAAGAAATACTTTCTATCATATTCAGGTTAAGACTGCGAATGAGAGGGCCGACGCAAAGTACCATTTCTCTATTAAGAGAGCCGCATTTGCTCGAAAGACAGAGGCTAACACTCACTATGTATTCGTGATGCGACGCATGATTTCCAAGCGACGGGTAAATGATTTTCTAATCCTGCCGCAAAGCGTTCTAGCTCTCTTCGACAAAAACGGATTGTTGAAGGGCAAGGACACCCTTTCGTTGAATATCTCATTTCAGGGTTCTGATCGTTTCTTCTTGAATGGCAGCCAAGAGGTAACCGAGTACGTCAACAACTGGTCGACACTCTAAGCGGATAGCTGTCACTACTGGCAGGTGATCAATACGGTATAATCCCGAACTCTGTTTGCGATTTCGACTGGCGAAAGTTCATGGGAGTAAATGTTGACTATCGGAATTACGCCGTTCTGAGATAAAAACAGCTTCGCGATCTCGCCTCGGATTGCGAAGTTCACGTTCTGAGGTATGTCGCCGATTGCTTCAGCTGTTTTAATTGCATCAAGCTTCGAAACCACGACGCCAACCACATCGCCGTCTGCCCCAACCACAGGACCACCAGAATTACCCGGTTGGACTGGTGCCGTGAGCTGAAATTGAGTTGCTTCTCCTCTCAGTCCCTTAAGTGAGGAAACCGAACCTCGTGTTACATTGAAACCTCCTAGTAACCCAGCGAGTGGATATCCCGCGACAGTAACGTCTGAGTTCAATTGAATTGATTGGTTTGAAAAGGCTGCAACACTTTCGCTTAATCCACTCTGTGCTCGGAGCAATGCGAGATCAAACTCCTGAGAAACTTCTACAATTCTAGCTGGTTGATTGCCCGCATAGATCCGATCACAAGACCTAACAACGTGAGCATTGGTCAAAACATGGCCTCGATCGGATACAGTGAATCCAGTGCCTGAACTCTCCGCAGAAGGTAGTTTCTGGGTGTCTTGAGTTAGAGGCTGGTCTTGCGTTCGTAACGACTTCTCCATCATCTCAAATGCAGTTTCAATGACGCGATCCAATCTCCCCCCTGGAGTAACTTGAAGAGAGGCGCCTGCGCCTACGCTTACACTACTCGCTACTGCCGCCATAGCATTCGCGTCGCTTTTCTCGGATGATAACAGGACAGTAGACCACTTGCCGTTTATGAAGTTGGAGCGTGCGTATAGTCCCGATCCATCTCGACGTTTCGCACCAGTAACTGCAAAATTTGTCTTTCGAACAGAATAAACAGGTTCTGGATGTTGATGCCATTTCGCTGTGTAGTCATGGAGTGCTTGCGCCTGTTCAACAGAGTGAATGCCAAAAGAGATCGAAAGGCTAGATCCGCGTTGCCTCCAATTCTCAAGTGTATCAGAAGGGGGATCTTTGATCGCTGTCTCACTGGGAAAAAGAAACGACATTCCTAATGATGGAAAATGAACAATCTCCCAACCATTATCGACGACTTGTCCTAAGAAATTGAAAGCGAGCGCGGCCATGTGCCAGTCTTCGGATCGCGTCCCAAATTCTACAAGAGCGAATTGATCCATCGCACGTGCGCTGCGCGGTCCCCAATCACCGTCTAGCAAGCCGTTATAGTGTCCTTCAAATGCGAGTGCGGTTTGAAGAAACCGCTTATCATCGTATGTGAGCGTACGGGCTTCGAATTCTCGAAAAATGGTTGAATAGTCCTGCGCCTCTGCGCGATGCACCAGACACGTCATTAGTGACATAATGCAAAAACTAATAACAAACCTGTTCAATTTGGCCTCTGGTGGAGAATTGCAGTAATACCAAGACACTGCCCCAATTTTCGAATGGTAGGCAAGGGCCTGAGAGCCTCAATCTGGCATTAATTGCGGTGCGGCTCGCGCCGCCATAGGTCGTGCGAATTTATTGGATAACAGGAAACAGGCTCGCTTCACTTCAGGCGAGTAGCTGGCCAATGGACTGGAGTATAGATTCTCCTACTCAAGCAAATAGGAGCAGGATTGTGCCTCTGAGAGTGAACTAGAATACCGAATGCAGTTGGCAGCTTCTTCTACAACGCTGCGGAGCCTATGTGCCTCTTCTAGTAGCTCGTTGTAGTCGTCCACCAAATAGTTATGTTTCTTTAGCAGATCATCGTACTGGTCGCCGCAATCGGTCAGGTGCGATTTGCAGGTGAAGCCTTCATAGTTACACTGATAGCTATCGAAACACACTGCATCGCTACTCACGCATTTGCCGAGCGACGAACAAACAGTGTCACCGTAGTCTAAGCAGGCGGGTTGTGCTCCAAAGCGGCATGAAAAGCTTTGAGCCAGCACTTGGGAAGGGAGATTGATTAAGGCTACTGTCAGAAAAAAGAAGCGGATCATCTGTGCAATTTATGTCCATTTTACTGGTACTTAAACTGCCAATCGATTGTTTTTATGCTAGGTTCAGAATGTGTTGCCATTTTGCTGTTTGATGAAGCAATCAGATGAGCCCCGGCTATACGCTTGGAGAAACACGCTCAATTGAAAACGAACCGTACCAACTAGAGCGTTTCCACAAACTTAGAAATTTGGGGAGCGGATGGACGAGGCGCCTAGTCCCTTATAACCGCGATGACGGGAGACGTGTTTCTATCTTCCAGTCTGCAGCTCTGGGTGCTGTGTTGCGCCACATTCTGGGTCGCTCACATTCACGATAATATTTCTCGCGCAGGATCTTGTACTCTTCGATCAACTCCAACCAGCGCCGCTTGGACATGCCAGCTGGTGGAAGGGTTGAAGGGGTTGCCAAGCTCCATCCCGGCACCGATCACTTTTCTGATCTTCAGAAGCTGCCGGCGCATACGCTCTCTAGGAGCTTCGTGCTGACTTGCATAGGTGAGGTCGTAGCACTTCCTGCAGGCAATGCTGCGCTCAACGTAGAGCACGCCGCAGCGGCGCCTACAGTCCGGACAAATGAACCATTTGCGGCGGCCTCCGTAGTGGCAGGGCGTTTCCGTAAGGGCGACGCCCTGATGCACATCGCCCCAACCAGTATGAACCGTGACGAGAATGTAATCGCCATGCCCATCGACCCATGCGTTGAAGGTGTGGCCTGGTTTCACATCGGCAATAGGCAGGGTGCCGCTCCCAGTGACCAGACTGGCGTCAGTGACATCCTTGATGCGCAGTTGCATCATGTGGTCGGCGAAGCGATTGGAGCTGTCTGTGCGGATAGCGGGCATCCTCGAAATCATTAGTTATAAGATAACATAACATATGATTTCGGAGCGTAGAACAACCAAAGTTTTGGGGGCTTGTGGGCCAGTCAGCACTTTTTTGAACATCGACAGTACTGAGAGATGGTGTGCTCGCAGCGAGGCCAATCCGCAGAACTTTCGGGACTTTTGTCCCTTTTGGCGGTGGGGGAGTGCTAGCCCTCGAACTCAGATGGCGGCCATCTCCCTATGTAGTGGAAAAAAGAGATAGAAGTATAATTTAATATACTGTAAATCGCATAAGTAATTGGTATGTAATTAAATAATTACTGAACGCTTTTGTCCCGGACCTGACCTTTTGGCCCGGGACAAAGGGTGGGCTCATGAGGCGTCTTCGTTCTCACACTTCGTGGCCAATGCTAGCCACTCGCCATGCCGACCGCCAGTTTCTCTTATTTCACGTAGGATTTCCCCATCGTCGATCAACGTATCGAGAACATCGGCTCTGATCCTTTTGCTCTTATCTCTTAGCGCCCGTTTTTTAACCGCGTGCGCAGGAGCATAGCCATCAACATCGGCCAGATCGCGGATGACGCTTTTAACCTTGTCCTTCAGTCGATCGATCTCTGACTTACCCGCATCCTTTGCGATGGTAGTTACTCCGAGAATGGCACGACGTACGATCCTGATTGCCAACGCCATATGCTCTTGCTCACATATGACGGGCGCCTCAATCAGCTTGATCCCGTCCTTCATCGCTGCATCGGAAAGCGCCAGCAATCCGGCAACTCGTAGAGTGTACTCTGATGCTCGCCCCCAGCTGTCTCCCTCGTAACCGCCTTTCTGGCGCCACTCTTCTACCTCTCCTGTGTGGAAACCGATATAGAGCTCTTTGGCTTCATCGCTCATCTCGACCGTTGCATCGGGTTCCGTTCCCGCTAGTGCACGGCCAGCGATATTGGCGGCCTCTCTAGCGGGGAACCTTTGGCAGGCCTCAGCGATGTCCTGTGGAGGTGTTCTCAGGATGTCGCGATCGACGTTGCCTCGCGAAGCGTGCCAATCCCTCTTCCTTGAAGGAGAGGAAGCGGTTCAGTTGGCCACTCTCGCTGTCCTCTTGACAGGTAGCCGCAAGGAACTTTTCAGGGGTCGATGTCCACATCATGGTTAGGCGCGGTCTGTCCACACCGGGGATTTCGTTTCGGCTATCGGCGTATTTGTGAGGCTCCAAGCGGCCAAGCCCCAAGCCAAACAGACGCACTGTCATCATGAGTAGCATCTTTTGGTGGCTGTTGTTCCCGCTGCGAATGGCATCGAGGTGCATGCCGCCTTCGTCGATTGCCATGACCCTTGCACCTCGCTTCCTCGACTATTGCCAGCTACGCCTCCGCCCTCGCTAAGAGCCCGGTGTAGGGCTTTGTCTGAGGCGATGCCATCTAGCCTTTCATTCTCGCGACCTGCAGCCCTCAAGACCATTGCTGAAGCCGTACGCGCCGCCTCCTTGCCGCTTCCGGTTCCTCCAAGTAACAGGGCGTAGATCGTCAGAGGTGCAAGCCCCTGAGGGCCTCGGATAACAAACCTTGGACCAGCAAGTGCGCTCATGCAAACCAGCGCAGCCGCCTCAGGGAAGACCTCGAGTTTCCGGTCGCTCGCGTGCCGAACTGCAACGGCAATCTTCCCCGCGAGGCCCGACAGTCGAATTTGCTCAGGTTTCGCTCCAGTTTCCTGGTGATCCATTTCCTTCGGCGTCATTGGGCGAAGATCAGCAGGTGGACGATCTGGCAAGCCGCTGAGGATCTTCTGAGCCGTCGCCGGAAACACCGCTCTGTGTCGGTTTGCTGTCGCGCTTCGCCAAAGCTGGTCAGCATCCTCTCGATAGTCCGCAGGTTTCGTCCCCGGCGGTACCTCCCATCGGTTGGAAAAGTCCAGAAAGGCCTCGTAAGCCATCTGTTCCCATTGTGTACCCACAAACCCTGCGTGGAGCGCAAATCCGAGATTTCTCCATTCATCACGCGGCACGATCGTATTACGTTTGGTCTCAAGCAGGGTGACGAGATGATCGTCAGTTTCTTTGCGGCGCACCTCACGGATATCATGGGCTAGCTGTTCCAAGGAGCCGTTCGGCTGCTTGGAGCCTTGCTTGAACTGTCTCGTCGTCAACCAGTTGGGTGCTGATACGGGATCGCGGTCGTCGACAATCTCGTACGCTCCCGGTTTGTTCCGCCGACCGGACTGGGCCACCGAAGGCGCCAGCAGAATGTACCCATTGTGCTTGATGTCAGCGATCTTGCCCAAGTCGTCGGACTGCGAACCCGGATAGCGTGCGCCAGCTACCGCCATGTAGACCAGATGCAGGCCTCCACCCGGAGTTCGCTGTGTGAAGGTTCCGGGGAGGTCGTGCTCGGCGATGAACTTCTCCCACCGAGCAAGATCGTCCGGATTGTCGAGATCAAGGTCGACGTCGACGACCACCAATCCGCTATCGGCACAGGATAGGCCAATATTCGCTTCAGGGTGTTGCGCCCTCCATGAGGCAATCTGATCTAGATCGCACGTAGCATTCTTAAAGCCGCGTGAGCCAGGGAAGGGCTCCTTCCCATCTCGTCGGTTTGGGCCTTGTCCGATGGGTGCAACGGGAAAGACCTTCAATCCCTTTTCAGCATAGTCATGGGCCGTTGCGAACGGGTCAATCACTTCCATTGCTTTACCTCCCGTTGCGAGAGCTTCCTGGCAATCCATTCTCTCAGCTCTCGCTCGGAGAAATAGTTGCAACGACCGATTTTCACGGGGCAGGGGAACTCGCCTCGCTCAAGCCGAGCATAGATGTGGCTCCGGCTGATGCCGACCAGTTGTCGGGCCTCAGAGAACGGCAACAGCCGGTCTGAGCGCTTGTGTGTGTTTACAGTTTCCATCTTCATGGGTCCTTCTCTGTTCGAATGTATGCTCACGAACAAACAACGAACGAGATCCGGAATAAATGTCAGGTAGTTTTGTGGTTTTCGAAATAGCCTGACTGAAGAAATGTATGAAGGGACGACATCCACGCTCGTCACAATAACAGCAGCAGTTTTAATATTCTTAAAATGCATGGGTTCTAGCGACGTTGGTGTTCTACTGATCGCAAAGCGGGATTGAGCTATTAATCTTTAATAGATTGTAGTTGTCGCAGTTCGGCCCAAACCTGCCGTCCAGCTGTGAGGCCCGATGCCGCAGTTACAGCGCGCTTTGCGGACATTCGCCGCGCACAGGCCGACCCGTGATGAGGATTCGTCGGATCGGTCAAAGAACTGTTGTTTCAAGACGAAGGCTGCGGAGGCATTCCCCACAGCCTTCAGTTTTCTTGTCGTTGGTTATTCGACGGATTTATCAGCGCGCTGGCTAGCATAGGCTTTGAGCATCATTTCCGTGTACTCAACAGTACTGGAGGTATGCTCGCCCAATCCTGGCCAAGCGAAGGGCAATTCCCGAAAGCACATTTCCTGCTCAATTCTGATACCGAGAAGAGCAGCCACTGCCAGTGCGGACACTGGCTCTTTGTGCTCTGGCCAGAGGTCATTATCAAAGGTGATCCCGACTTCATTAACCTCGTGAACGTTGATATCTGCAAATAGGGCACCCAAACGCTCACTCGCGTTCGTGGCATCTTCAACAAGCGCGCTTCTTATTAGGAGCGTTATCTTTTCGACATCGAGCTCCAACTTCAGCCGTGTGTCTGCAATGTCAATTACCAGGTCAGGTCTCCCTTGAATGTCTTTGTCCGCAAGTGGTTTGATTCCAGCATCCCCATTTTCAAGCGACCAAGCATTCTCATGGATATCGAGGGGAGAGGCGTCACAACTCGGACAATGCCAAAGGCTCTTCGCAACCTGTTTGCCCGTCATCGAGATCTCGCAGTGCAGGCAGTACCATTTATCCGCGTCAACACCGCTTATCGGATGGCGAACAAGACCGTCTTTGTCTGGCTTGGTAGACCGTCTTGGCCAATCTGATGCAATACCAGCGCGAACCTGATCCGCACGTTTGCGTGCAATTTGTAGTGCCTGAGACTGAAATCTCGCTTCGTAAACAGGAGCTCCATGTGCGATCTGCTTCGCGATCTCGAGACGAGGTGCTTTGTTTGGTGCCTCCGGCACGTGAAGGTGCCATCCGGTCCCGTACATATCGACATCGCCCAATGAAACGGAGATCTGGTATTCGTGCTCGTCGATCTTGCCGTGTTGAACATCCTCTTCGAAAATCGAAGCTTCGATGTAAGACCCATGCTCAGGTCGGCCCCGCTTTATCTCCAGGGAGCAAGTCTATGAGAATGCTTTCTATGCTCGTCAGCTCCGTCTGCGTTGGGTTCCAACCGTTTCGATGCGCCTTTGTGACCTCATTCCAATGTGAGAATCCCAGCACCCTTGCAACGGTGTCGCGTCCTTCGTGTAGAGGAACCTGTTGCGCACGTGCGTAGCGCTTTGTCAGTTCTTTAAGCTTCTTGAGTGAGTAACTCGGTTTCATGATCCATATCCGAACTGGATCCGAAAAGGTGCCCGCTGCTTATCGGACCCTGCCAATGGCATGGTATCCAAAAAAAACGAAATCGCGTTGCTTTGCTTCGCATGGCGGGCACACCGGCCTACGCTTTAGGCCGACTTCAGTATTCTCCGTCTAGTCGAAAAGGTCAAGCGGCCCATTCCCGACATTGGCGATGCCAATAGGCTATGCGGTGCCGCGAACCCAGAAAGCGGTCATTTGGATGCAATGCGGTACTCTTCTTAACTGAACCAAAGCAATGCGGGCGTTTCCACAAATCGTCTCGTTGTTGCCGTCTGACGTTGCCCCGATTTCCTGCCCGACACAGCCCTGCGGCGCCCTTGAGCACCGCGTGGTTTTCTTGGATTTAAGCCATCCCCGTGCGCTATTTCTTGAATGCGCTGATCACCCGGTTGTAGCCTTTGGCGCCCGACGCCAGATTTGGGCCAGCACCATGATTTGTTTTGAACGTATGACACAGCGTTGCACTGTTCATATTCCAAGCAAATGGCCTTGCACTGTGCAAAGCTGACATCGCGTATGCCGTCAGTCGTAAGATCTGCTCCGGGGTAGTCAGTGGCGTGCTGATCAACCATTGTCCGGACCGATGTCTGGTTTTGGGTGGGGCAACTACGGATCATTTCGCTCAACAGTCCGTCCCGAATGATCTGCTGGAAGCCGAAGAACATATCTCCGCCCGGCGAAACAATTCTCGCGCCGAATTTCTCGGCTCTCATCGCGGCCTGTGCAATGCCGGTGGGCATATCAAATACGACTTTGCCGCGCATGTTTGATCGATCTAGGACGTCCCATTGGTAGACTGGGAACCATGCATCATCGATCCCCAGATCGAATGTGCCATAGGCTGCGAGTTCAGGCTCATGCAGGTCCGCCACTCCCGCAACCCCTGTTTCCGTACAAAAGAGCGTCAGGAAACTGTCTCCGGTTATCGCAACCTGCTTCATGCGCAGTGCAATCTTTCCGTTCAGGTTGATGTAAGAGGCTTTTTCGTCGTAGATGCCATTGGTAACGACGCGCCATTTTTCCAGATCACTCTGCGATACCCAGAGGATATCGTTGTGATCGATGAGAGACACCGCCTCGAACAGATCCGGTTCCACCCGGTGGCTCCGGATGTATTCAGAGAGAATTCCGGAGACCGCTTGACCGATCGCAGCGCCTTCATTGCCATCGAGATCTGTATCCGTGAAGCCGAACCGATGGATGCCTACACGCGCACCGTTCGAGATGTAGCGGTAGTCGGCAGCGATATACGCGTATACACAGGCGCTTGCACATATCGCATCCAGCATATCTGAAGCGCCCACCTGAGCGGACACGATTGCGGGGATGTCGGCGATATAGTTGCCCATCCTGAGGCTTTCCATCAGGGAGCCGCCAGGGCTGTCAAAAATAATGAGGACGTCCCTGACGTCGGAAACATCAATGCCGTCGATTGTGGCCTTTAGCTTTTCGGTGTCACCAGCTTGGATTTCGCCGGTAGCGGTGATGTGCAAAGTCGGCTGACGGATGGGCCTCAGGTCAAGCCTCTCTATCGAGAAATCCATCGCCCATGAAGAAACCGGTGCCATCAGGCTGAAGCAGAAAAGTAAAAAGCGAAAGTACATCAGGTCCCATTTAAACAGCAGGAGAGACCTAGGTATCCTGAATGGAAAGTCGCGAATTATCAAGAAGATCTGCGGGAAAATGGCGACGGGCTCGTCGGCTGACGTGAGTGACGAGCAGCCGATATTCGGCCCAAACCTGCCGTCGCCCGAAGTACGAGATGCTGCGCTGCGGCCTTCGTTTGGCAGCCGTTTAGTTCTTTTCAGAGTCCAACCTCGTCCGCTTTTGCAGAGCCATCAAGAATTTTGAGTGCCCCTCAATTTTCAAGATATACGCCGACAGATCACTGCCATGGTACATGCCGTAGTCCTTGCGCGCAGACTCAACTACGCTGGTCGTCAAGTTTTGGGCATCAATGGTAATAATTCCTGCGTCAAACATTCGATGAATATCCGCTCGAAGCGGGATGCCATTCCAGGCTTCATCACCGCCGCCACATGATACTGGTATTATGTGGGCAGCCTCCAATGCTGCCAACGTCTCGCATCCTGAGATCAGACAACGTGCATTAAACATCTCAAATACGGAACGGCGAAATGTGGCTTGTCCTGGGCGCTCCCACGCTTCCGCCAGTCTGCGCTGCCGCGCAGCTGCGATTTCAGCCTCATCTTGTGCATTTTCAATTAGTTGGAAGCCAAGACCTTCAAAGTACCTTCTAAAGACATTTGTGATCGGGTTGTCGGTCATGGGGTTTCCGGCAATCTCGTTGGCAAGACGCCCCAAAGGCTTTACTGGATAAGCTACGCCTTCGTACATCAAGAAACCTGTCGTGGACTTGCGTATTTGTCCGTTGGGTTTGGGGTAATTCCTGTACAACCAGGCGTGCCCTCGGACCTTAACACGGTCTATTGCCTCTTCGGCCTGATGTCGATCAAAGGTCAAGTCAGTCATCTTATCACTAATATCCTTCAAGCTAACGGATCATGTTGCTATCGTAACTGCGCTCCAATCATAGTTTCAGCTCAGGGGTGCAACCAATCCACATCTGGCGAACGGCCCATTTCAGACATTAGACCTACGTTCGCAATGCTGCAGTGGCACTCCACATAGTGGACGCTCACCGAAGTTGGCCCACTTAGAGGCGCTGTCGCAACTCAGGTCTGACCCGTTCTTTAACTTGTTCGTAAATCTCGTTTACAGTTGGCATAGATATCGTGACCGCCAAAGCGAAAGTTATTACCCCTGAAGCTTCTGTTCCCGTATCGGGCATTCGTGAAACTTCAAAATCAACGGTTTCATTGTCACCAACAACGGCGGCATTATTCCCGGACCACCGCCGCGAAGCAATTGTTCCACGGTTCATTTGATTTTGATCTGGTTGATCAGAACAACCACCTAAAGCCAATGAACCAAGCCATGTTGGCTCAGTTAGTTTAAGGCGCACCGTACGATATCCCTGACGTCCCGCATTAACTGGCGTCATCCACGCCAGAGTCGCTGAAATTGAATGATGCAGAGCCCTCCCGCCAAAAGCGGACGGAATTGGCACTGAAACTGGCACAACTTGGCCGGGGCCAACTTCGCCAATTGCCCAAAAAGTCGCCCTGTCAGATGCGCAGGAGACAGCGTCGTCCAAGTCGTAAGAACCGTAACCAAGGAAGCGTCGAATATTGTCTTTTTGCTTAACATGCTGGCGACCATCAGAAGGCCCAACAGTCTGCTTGATTAGCGCGGCGGACCGCTTGTCCCATGTTGCTGGGTGCACCAATAGTGCCTTCAGCAAAGTTGCGCGCTGCAAGCTTGAAATTGATAAAAATTCTTGCCCGTATTCATCTTCTAAAGCGTCATGGATTCTATGCGCAGTTCGGGATGCAAGTGCGGCCGCAGCACTTGTCCCATTTGTGTAGCCGAGTGCGGCCTCTAGGCCATTTCTTGGCGGTGCAGCAACTTTTAGGCCTGATGCGCGGATTGCGCGTTGAGGAGGTTTGACTTGAAGTGCACCAGAACCAGAACCAACTACATTCAATAATTCGCGTGAGCCGGGATAAAGTAGGTCTGGCTTTACTGACTTTGCAAAGCCAGGTCCCATTGCGCTTGAAGGATTTGCAAGAACCAATCCTGAATATGGCTCAATGTTTGCAGATGCAGACCCTCGTTCTGCCACTGGCACCCAATCGAAATTCCGAGCCCCAATTGTGATGCCATTGACTGTCTCCCCGGGGGAGAGGAGCCGTCGTTCTGCCTTCAGAGCATCCATTGATTTAAGTATCGCTGAGGACCGCTCAAGCTCACCGGCATCCTCGAGGGCTGTTCTAGTGGCAAACCCCTCCACGGTGAATTCATCAGCAATATTTCCCGCACTTACTAGAAACAAAATACCTAGCCGGTAAGCAAGGCGGTCTAGCAAGCGTGCCCATGGAGAGAGTTGACCATGAAATTGGCGACGCTTATTTCCTAACGATATGTTCACAATCGTAACGAAACGTCCGGACGGTTCTGGGCCCTCCCTCAATGCCAAGATGGCCCGATATATCAGATCCACAACCAATTGGTTTGGGGGAAATCGATCGTTTCCCCCAAGGACGGGAACCAAGATTACTTTGCGGCGGATTGGTGCCTCAGTACTGTTTTGATCGCCATGAACAATCAGTGAGGCCATTGCTGTGCCATGCGAACGCCCGCCCACTGGTGAGCTCGATTCTAGCTCAAAGACATCATCAACAACTACATGTTTCAATAGCAAAGGATGTCGCTGTACAGGGACACCATCGATCAATGCCAAAATGGGTTCGCCGAACTCGCCTTCAACATTCGCTCCTGTGGCTGCCTCGACGTCAGATATTCCAGCTTCAGTTGCGAGACTTTGAGGGCGAATATGCTGAATAGGTTCGAGACCACCGATACCACCCTGATCCAGCTCAATGATCCCGCGGATGGCCTGGACTGGCAATTCAGCCAAAATTGCATGATAGTGGATGTCATCTATCCGCGCCCGAGAAATAACTCTACCTCCAACTCCAACAATTGATTGTGAAACAGAGGTTTCGGCCCAATCACCATTGCGTCGAAAAACGAGTTCGATCTCAATTGAAACTAGATCAGTGTCGGCGCGGCCCTGAATCTCGTCATTAAGTATATTCCGCTCGGGCTCTGATATCCGATCTTGAGGCCCCCAGGCTCTAATATCTCGAAGAGTGTTGAAAACGTCCCGCCAAGGCGTAAATCCTGTCGCCATGCTTTGACCGTTTACCCAACGGCGCCACAAGCTCAAAATTTGTCTCAATGCGGCGTCGTTCGGAACAAGCAAATAGGCGGCGGGGCTCTTGTCGTCGTCGTCTTCTGGAAAGGCCTCTTCGTCGATCAACTCCAAGCCCGGGACGTTTCGAATAGAATTTGCAAAACTTGATATTGCCCCACGAACTTCGAAAACGAGAAGCCTTTCTGGTGCAAGCGCTGTAGGGTCTGATCGAAGCTCCAAGCCCCCGGAGGAAGCATCCATAAGTGTCGCCAATTGATCGAACTTAGGACCTATCCGCTGAACTTGCCTATCTTTGTTAAATGCTTCCGGTGAAGGCACAAACTGTGAATTACCGGGTTGCCTTTCGCGCGCTCGCCCTGCCTTTAGCCTCAGGAGCGGCATGTCCAAATTTGTCGGCATCAATTACCCTTGGCTTTACTCTACTCTCCAAAGTTCTAGCTCAACCTTAAGGGCAGTGTCGACCGAGATTTCGCCCAATCCAAGTATTTGTCTCCGTCGAACATTTTGGCAAAAATCAACAATCTCTGAAAAGCTGGAATCTTTAAGCTTCTTAGATAACGTGGCCGAGCTTAATCTGGGGCGTTCCGGCCATTGCCCTAGGATTTGCTCTAGGAAAGCTCTAATTTGGCTTACGCTAGGCGTTGGAAATTCTGAGCGGATTTGAAACCTTCGCCAAACTGCTTTGTCCAATAATTCAGCATGATTGGTTGCCGCAATAGTCAAAACATAACTCGGCAGTTGATCGAGTTGCATCAACAAGAACGAAACAACACGCTTAATTTCACCAGTTTCGTGGTTGTCCCCACGTTCCTTGCCGATAGCGTCAAATTCGTCAAAGAATAGAACACATGGTCGTGTGCGGACATAGTCGAATAATTTCCGCAGCCGTGCATTTGTCTCTCCAAGGTAACTGCCAATCAAAGCATCATAGCGAACTACGAAGAATGGAAGTCCCAATGCTTCCGCAATGGACTCTGCAAAAGAGGTCTTTCCGTTTCCTGGCGGTCCTGACAATAACACCCGGTGCCTCGGTTCAAACCCATGTGCGCGCAACACATCGGCGCGCATGTGCTCTTCTATTAGCTGTCGGCCATTCTCACGCACCGGAAGAGATAGCATCAGCTCATCTAGTTGAACCCTAGCTTCAACCTCTAAAATCGCCTCTTTCTCGTCCCCTGCCGGTTTCCTAGAAGTCATCAATGCCGGTGCGGCAACGGGAATGCTGGACAGCGTTCGCTCTATGCGGTCGGCAAGAATATTGTGATTTTTTGCCCGTTCCTCGGCAATCAACGCTTCAGTTGCTGAGCGCAGCTTTTTTTGATCGCCTGACACTCCGGCGCTTACGAGAGATAAAAGAAGGTCGCTGCGGGCCATGATGACAACTCTGTTTTAGGATACTCTACACCTCGAGTGGCAAAAACGGAAACACTTCATTTGCACAAGTTGAGTTGGCCGTAGATTTACGGCCAAGGAAATGTCGAAATTATATCAACTAATTAAGGGGATTACCTTGGGTCAACCTACATCTCCCTCTGCTCAAACCTAGATAACTACTGTTTGACATGCGTTTCAACCAGCATGCCAAATGCTGATCAAGGCAGCGACTTCGAGTAATTGGCACCTGCAAGAACACGCACAGCTACCGTGAATGCTGTGCCAGTGTGTCCTTTTGTGGAGAACCATTTCACGAATGATCTCCGTAGGGCTTACCTGCAAGTGTCGACGGCAAACAGCCATACAAACCAGAAGCCATGTCTATGTAGTCAATCGAGGGGAAGTGATCCAGATAGACCTCTCCATCGTAAGACAGAACTTTTAAGTCAGATCGCATCTCATCGATGGCCATTTTGGCTCCATTGCTGATTATTGGCATTAAATTGAAGAACAGATTTGTTGGTTCGACACCCCGAGACTTGAAATGATCCACAGTCTCGCGGACCTGTAAATAGTCCAAAATTTCAGAAGTCCGTTTCTTCGAAAGTCGGTTGTCCTTGTGTTCCAAAAACTCGACTAGATCCGGTAGATAGTGTGGCAGACTGCTGCGGCTTTCCGGCTGATAAGCTACGATCCAGTAGCTTTGAGTACTGCAGATTTGCCCTCTGAAAGCCATGGAAACAAAACCGCGAATCCGTGATCCAAGATTGTGATGTCGCGCGTTTCGAATACCGATCAGGGTTCTAGCGCCCGGATGGTCCATCCAGTCGTATGTATCCCGCGAAGCGTCAGCAAGACTGTGATAACATGAAAGGACTTGATAGACGGCACTATCGAGGTTGCCAACTGCTTCATCGAGGTCGACCTTAGCCAAACTCGAGAAGCCGACGATAGCCTCTGGCAATCGACGAAGCGCACGACAAAACTCATCGTATGCATAGTTGATCGATCTCATGTTTTCCTCAGCCATGTTCATACCCTGCGATGCGCACTCCATCAAACGAAGGACTGATGACGCCATTCTTTCCGTTTGCAAAGTAGAATTTTACTACCATCTGTGCTGAACGTCCGCTCTCTTGAGTTCCCAGATGAGACCTCACGGCTGCAGCGAATGTCCGGAATTTACCCCAAGCTGCGTTGCCGCTATTGGCTTGTTTATGGTGATCATACTCGACATACGGAACAAGAAAGTTGGCCTTATTTGTGTAATCGATGGAACGCAGCCTTTGCTGCCCAATCCCTCATCCGCAACCGGTGACTAGAGGTGGCGCGAACCATCGTGGCTTTGATGCTAAGGGGATTGTAGATTGTGGCGCGATTGGAGGCAGCTTGGTGTTAGATGGATGATGGTCCATCTCCTCTCAACAGAGGGAGTTAGACTATCTCTGCTATAGGAAAGTACCTCAGCGCCCCTGAAGTGCTCTCCCGGCTTCAACCATTTTTTCTTCCCGTTTCCGAAAAGCCCTCCGTCGACCTTCGACCGCTGTGCGGGATGCTCCCAGCTTAGGTCCGGATAAGTAGTCGAGAATTTGGCTTAAAAAGTAGCTATAGGGAGCACCTCCTTCTTCGAGGACATTCGGGTATACACCCGCTACATCTTTCCACCAGCGATCCAACTCGATTTGCATAGCGGCTGCACATTGATCCAGAACTGCTTGCCACGATGGCTTTTCATCATCTTCCGTCTTCGGAGATCTGACGTCCATCTCGCTGAGAAGCTGAAGCGCCGAAATGAAAGCACCAATATCGCGGCCCTCTATCTGCCTTCGTACGATCGCGCCATAGCCCTCCTCATTTAGCTCTGTGAGGGCTTCCGCGAGTTTTTTTGCCTTCTTACCCGTATCGAGTAGCTTCTGGGCGTCCCCCTTGTTTGGAAATCCCGCCCAAAACCTTGCGTGGTCATCGTAACGTTGAAGTATTTGTTCAAGTCGGGACCAGTCATCATTCGTTGCCTCTAGCTTCACACCGGATTTTTCAAGTCCCTTGGTTACTTGGTCCTGTAGCTCTCTGGCGAGTAGGGGGTGCAATTCGGCTGGATCGTTGATGTCAGGTTCATTCATGTCTGTGCTCCTCGCTGGCTCTCGAGCAAAACTCGGCCCAAGTCTCCATCAGTTCGCGGCGTTTCTCCAATGCGTCGGATCTCCGGTATGCGCGTTCAACTTCACTCCCCACTTGGTGCGCCAGAGCATGTTCAGCGATCTCGCGAGGAAAGCTGGTCTCATCGCCAACCCAGTCGCGGAACGAAGAACGAAATCCATGTACAGTGTACTGTCCCAAGTTGTGGCGCCGCATGAGCATCGCATAGGCCATATTGGACATTGGTCTTCCAGCCTTCTGACCGGGGAACACGTACTCCGATATGCGCGCTTCATAGAGGCCAGAGATGATATCCAGTGCCCGCTGAGAGAGGGGGACACGATGCGCATATCCCATCTTCATGCGCTCTCCTGGAATGGACCAGAGCTTCGCTTCCAAGTCGAACTCATCCCAAGTGGCCTCACGGACCTCGCCAGACCGCGCCGCCGTGAGGATCAAGAATTCCAGAGCGCGCGCTGCGATTGCATCCAGCATACCAAGGCGCTCAATGAAATCAGGAATGTCACTATACGGCATAGCCGCGTGGTGGCCTCGCGATAGTTTCGAGCGTGCCGGTAGGATGTGGCTGAGGTGTCCGCGCCATAGGGCAGGGTTCTCACCGCTCCGCCACCCCCTCGCTTTCGCAAAGTCGAGAACCCGCTCAATTCGCCCACGCAACCGAGATGCTGTTTCTGACTTTGTTCCCCAAATTGGCTTGAGGATTTGAAGGACGTCATCAGTGTTGATGTCTGCCACGCTCTTTTTTCGAATTGGGTCCGCGTACTCCGTTAGGGTCATACGCCACTGGTCGCGATGCTTCTTGTTCTTCCATTGGCTTTCCATTGACGCAATGAACTGATCAGCGCATTCCCCAAAACTCGGTACAGCGTCCTTCTTACGTTCCTCGATTGGATTTCGGCCTGCTGCAACTAGCTCTCGACACTCAGCTGCTAAAGACCGAGCCCTTGCTAGCGATACGCTAGGATAGCCCCCAAGACCCATCTCGTTGCGCTTTCCCCCTTTGCGCCAAATGTAACTCCAAGAGCGCGAGTTGGATTTCCCGATATTCAAGTAAAGTCCGCCGCCATCGCTAAGTAGCTTCGGTCCTTTGGAGGATTTACAGGTTCGGTCTGTCAGCTTGTGTAGCGCGCGAGCCAAGTTCTCAGTCCCTAACTAATTCCCTAACTTAAGTTAGGGATATTGGTGCACATTTATGGACAGTCAAGGACAGAGAGTGGTGAAAATTTTGTTATTACAGCATGTTTGGTGACATTTGGAGACTTTTGTGGACAACAGTTCGACGGACTTCCGCTCCGCCAGAAAACTTCCCCTAAAATGCTGTAAAATAACAATATTAGGAAATCACTCCGCCAATATTGCCGAATTTTATACACAAACTGATACACATTTTGATACACGACGCCGCTAAATTTTTTGAGTTGAGCATTCGCTTTTGGCGATTCTGAAACGCGGAAAAACGTACCACTTTCGACGGCGCGTGCCGGTCCGATATGCGAAGATCGAAAAGTGCTCTGTGATCCTCATGAGCCTCTACACGGACAGAGAGAAGGTTGCCCGTGAAAAGGAAGCGTCCGTCTGGGAAGACCTCGAAACTGCATGGGAAGCCGAGTTCAACGGTGCCCAGGCAATCGCTAAGGAACGGTTCGAGGCCGCGAAAAACCACCGAGAACCACGGCTTCTCTTGGATGCCAACCGACCGTATCGCGAAACTCTCACTGGGAGAGTTGCTCGACCGGGTTGATGCCACACGCTTACAGACGGCAGGCCAGATCAGTTTCGGGCCGGGACCATGCTTGGCTTGGCTGAAATCCCCAAGTTCAATGTCAGCTCCACTCTGGAAGAGTTTTGGACGCTGGCAGCAGATAAAACGCGCGGTATGAGCGACGATCAGTTTCGCCGGTGGAAGAACTCGAGGATCAAAGCGGTGAACAACTTCATCTCCGTGTGCGGGGATCTTGAGGTTGAAAGCATCACCCCCGATAACATGCTCGACTTCCGCCATGGTGGTGGGAGCGGGTCGAGGTCGAGGGTCTGACGCCGAATTCAGCGAACAAGGGTTTCGTACATCTTGTGCAGATCTTGATGACGGTTTGCCAGATGAAACGATTGAGTTTCAAACCGCCGCTCGAGGGGCTCAGCTTCAGGGAAGACGAGAAGGGTATGCGTATGGCGATCGGGGGCTGGCGTTGCGCATTAACGGGTCCATGGTCTGCGAAATGCTCCGGGTCGGCTTGCCAATCAGCATCACGACATTGGCCGAGCTAGGCGTCTACATGGGGTCGACGCTTTTCGTTGCTGGTTTTGGTCCCGAAGCCACCGCAGCACATGCGCTCACATTACGTTTGGCGGGCGTGGCCTATGCCTGATTGCCGGTCTTTCGCAAGCCAGCACTGTGCGCATGGCCCGCAGCCTTAACGAGGGCGGAAAGGGCTTGCAGAAAGAGACGATACGCGCCTCTGGCATCATTGCTCTTGGCAGTGGGATATTTCTTCCGGCGATACTGATCCTGGCCGCCTTCATCAGCCCGACCGTTTTGCCCGCTGCGGGACTGTCTCACGAAGCAACCGAGAATGCCTTCTGGCTTCTGATCGTGCTGGCCGCAACCGAAATCATCGAACCAATGGGTTGTGCGGCAACTGGTCTGTTGCAGGGATGCAGCGATACGAAAGTGCCGATGTATTACTCGCTGGCAGGCAACTGGGCTGTTGGGGTTCGGCCGGGCTTGTCCTGTCCTGAGTATTTGGGTTTGGCGTTGTCGGGGTGCGGGTCGGGCTTCTTTTGGGGCTGTCGGCGGCTGCCGTTCCGACCATCGTCCGTGTCCGCCGTTACATCTGATACGGAAGTGTCAGAAGAACTTAGGTTGAAGTGGGTACGCGCGGCATCCCTTGGCCGTAATGCACCTCAACCTGCCGTAACTTCGTGACAATCTCTTCCGGCTTGTGTCGTTTGATTCCCATATCTGATCCTCTGTTTCCTAACCAAAGGGGCGCACGAGGGTTTCGAGGGGCAGTTCGATCTGTTGGGTTCCGCACTAAATGGTGTGCTCGAGCCGGGATAATGGGTAGCCACGCTGGCCTAGCTGAGATGAGTTGGAATTGGTCTGGCAGCACGAACTCTCCTCTCAGGCGTTCCCCGAAAGACACGCGGTAGATCGAGTTTTCTGCTTTAATGCGTTCTGTCAGACCCGGCGAAAGATTGAGGTAC